>Ga0209125_1000904_pt1 | contig 32639 bp, 28 predicted proteins | sample BarGraIncub1131A_FD_184503 | JGI IMG/M metagenome (GOLD analysis project Ga0209125, IMG submission 184503) | Arctic peat soil microbial communities from Barrow, Alaska - Barrow Graham LP Incubations 11-31A (SPAdes) (version 2) | ecosystem: Environmental > Terrestrial > Soil > Wetlands > Peat... | reverse complement strand
ATCTGGTGCAACGGACTGGAGAACATTTCGGGGCTCATCATTTCCAGGAATCATTTCAACTGAATTTGTTCCGAATATAATCAGGTCTCTGATGTATTGTTCGTACTGTTCAACATTCCAGGCATCGCATGAATTGTTGGTGTTGCGATAGCCCAATTGATGACCGCGAATGGATTGCAGGGGCGAACTGGCAAAGTCCAGAGGTTCTTCCAGAATCATCTTCTTTTTGGTCATCGATGCGGTACGCAACAATTTCCCAACTCCAAACAGTGTGCCCCTGGCGTCGGCTCCGATAATCCAGATGATATCTTTTCCATTCTTTTTTTCTGAAAGGATGCGGTAACCTTCTGCTTTCGATTCAGGCAAATTTGCACCCAATCGTTTTGGAACTACCAGGCCATTCAGCTCTTTATCACTTTGGATTGCCAATGCAATCGTTGAATTATTATCCCAATTTGAACTTATCCGGAAGTTGATCGAAGTTCTCTTGGCGACTTCTTCCTGCAAAACCCGGATGGCAGTTTCCCTGACCGGCGATGCGATTTTGTCAGAAGCAATTATTTCAGCTTTGGTTAAGTCGATGGTCTGCGCTGACACAACTCCTGCGACAAACAATATAGTAGTGATTAAAAAAGATTGGATTAAAAGAAATTGAATCTTCATTTTGGGTGATTTATTATTGTTTACTTAAATCAATAGTTCGGTAAATTTTAATATAAATATTTGATTATCAATAAAATAAACAAAAAATAAGTGTAAAATAATTTGGATAAAACCCTAGAAATCAGTAATTTAAAAGATTATTCCGTAATTTTTTAATTATGATTCCTGGGGTTAAAATATTGATTTACAACACATTAGAAAATAAGGTTTTCAAGATGTTGAATAAATCCCGCAAAGACTTTATTATTAGCGTTCTTTGGCATATTTTGAGCATCAAAGGTAGAATAAATTTCTTGCAACTAGGTCGATTTAGTCCTTGGTTGATGTAAACAATTTTGACCCCAACAGATTTTCATTAGATCTGTCTAACGAAGAAATTACAATCTATTCAGCTGTTGTGTACTCAAAGTCAGACAACATTTACTAAGCTATCTAAATCTGGAGGATTTGTTGATTTGAAATCAAAGAAATATCAGGAGTGCAGAGAAAAAAGTTATTATTACGACTGTCCACCGATAGGTCTGTTCGTTAATTTTATGTACGACCTTAATACCAACATAAGCACCAACCATCACAAAAGGAACAACTAAAAGGTCAATCAACAAAGTCTCAGCATGAATATTTTTCCAAACAAAGTATTGCATCGGCAGTTTAGTAAGGTTGATGATGGCGAAGAACCAGGCAGTAGTCCCGATGTAATTTTTCTTGTCGAGATGGAGCGCGAGCAGATAAATGGCAAAAACCGGTCCTGCGACATTACCCATCATCGTGGCAAAACCTCCCAGTATTCCAAATATTGCAGCAAATGCCGGATGATCAGTGAAATTCTTTTGTTTCTTAAGCCTATCGTTCGAGACCATCAGGATAACCGAAAACAAGACAGATAGCGCAATAATATGTTTAAACTGATGGTCATTTACATAGGAGCCGATATATAGCGCTATGATTAACCCAAAAAAGGCCCATGGGATCGTTTTTAACAAAGGTTTCCACGCTGCATGACGGCGATAATAGGTGACCGCAAAAACATCAGCTGTAATGAGAATTGGAAGTAAAACGCCGGTTGATGCCTTGCCACCGAATATCATAGCCATTACCGGGACAACAATCATAGAAACGCCAGGCACACCTGTTTTGGACATGCCTATCAACAGGGCGCATAATCCAACGAGCATCCAATTGGTGAATGTCAGGGATATATCAGGGAGCAGAACCGCCATCTTGAATAATTTTCAGGTTTGATAGGATTTAACTACTTTCGCAAAAAAATTTAAAGATAGTTTTTTAACGTTCAAATTTAGAGGATAATGGCAACTTTAGCGGATTTTCGTAATGGATTATGCATCGAATTTAATGATCAGATATTTCAGATTGTAAGTTTTCAGCACGTCAAACCAGGTAAAGGCCCTGCGTTTGTCCGCACAAAACTAAAAAACATGAAAACAGGAAGGGTCATTGATAATACCTTCTCGGGTGGCACAAAAATTAATACGGTCAGGGTGGAGCGTAGGCCATATCAATATCTTTACCAAGACGAAAGCGGGTACAACTTCATGAATAACGAGACCTTCGAACAGGTTTCCATTGAGGCAGCAATGGTCGAAAATGCAGACCTGATGAAAGAAGGAATGACGGTAGAAATTACTTATCATACAGAAACTGAAACTCCTCTAACGGTAGATCTTCCACCATTTATCGAACTGGAAATTACTTATGCAGAACCTAGCGAACGTGGAAATACAGCTTCTTCAACTGCGCTGAAAGCCGTTACAGTAGAGTCTGGTGCGACAATTATGGTTCCCTTGTTTATCAACCAAGGCGATGTGATAAAAGTTGATACCCGCGACCGGTCCTATTCTGAGAGAGTCAAAAGGTAGGCTAAATAATTAGCATCGCATCTCCATAAGTTCCGAAATGGTATTGCTCTTTGATCGCTTCTTTATACGCGTTCATTAGATTGTCATATCCAGCGAAAGCACTTACCATCATCAGCAAGGTAGAGAGTGGCAGATGGAAGTTCGAAATCATGCTGTCAGCCACACTAAAATCATAAGGCGGAAAGATAAATTTATTGGTCCATCCTTCAAAAGGCTTGAGCATTCCATTAGTCGAGACAGATGTTTCCAATGTTCTCATAACGGTCGTACCGACAGCACATACACGATGTTTTTCCTCTTTGGCAGAATTTACTGTATTCACCGCATCTTCTTTTATCCATATTTGCTCCGAATCCATCTTGTGTTTGGTAAGGTCTTCAACGTCAACACTTCTGAAATTACCTAAGCCAACATGCAGGGTGATCTCAGCGAAATTTATGCCTTTTATTTCAAGTCGTTTCAGCAATTCACGGCTAAAGTGAAGACCAGCTGTAGGAGCCGCAACCGCACCTTCATGTTTGGCAAAAACTGTCTGATAACGATGAGCATCCTCTTCCTCGACGGGTCTGTTAATGATCTTTGGCAGAGGAGTTTCACCTAGTTTAAACAAGGTTTCCTTGAATTCTTCATAGGTTCCATCAAAGAGAAATCTCAGCGTGCGGCCTCTGGAGGTTGTATTATCAATCACTTCAGCAACCAATAAATCATCATCACCAAAATACAATTTGTTGCCAATTCTTATTTTCCTGGCGGGGTCGACCAAAACATCCCATAGTCTAAGTTCACGATTTAGCTCTCTTAACAGAAAAACCTCAATCTGTGCTCCTGTCTTTTCCTTGTTCCCATAGAGTCGCGCAGGAAATACTTTGGTATTGTTGAAAACCATAACATCCTTGTCGCTAAAATAATCAATAACATCCTTGAAAATTTTGTGTTCAATGTCGCCGGTTTGACGGTTTAAAACAAGTAACCTGGATTCGTCCCTATTCCTGGATGGATGAAGGGAGATCAATTCATCAGGTAAGTTGTACTTAAATTTCGAAAGCTTCATTGTTGATGACATTTATATGTTTTAAATTGTTGAAATTTTTATTTCCTGAAAATAAGATGTCAGCATGTCAGAAAGTTCTTTCAGGTCTAAACTCTGATCAATTGTGAATTCGCCAATCCGGGTACGCTTAAGTCCGGTAAGATAGGCCCCGCTGTCAAGTGCCAGGCCAATATCTCTGGCTAATGCGCGAATATAGGTTCCTTTGCTGCAAACAATCCGCAACTCTATTTCAGGCATTTCATATCTTAATAGTTCAATCTCTTTGATAACCAGTGATTTCGACTTCAGTTCGACATCCACTCCCTTTCTGGCAAATTTGTAAGCCCGTTTGCCACCTACTTTTATTGCAGAAAAAGCAGGAGGGATTTGTTCAATGAATCCGATAAATCGCGGAAGGACCTGTTCTACCAGCTCTTTTGTCACATGTGAAGTCTCAAATTGTGCATCTTCTTCAGTTTCAAGATCAAAGGATGGTGTAGTAGCGCCGATTTTCAGCAGTGCGATATACTCCTTCTCGTCAGCCTGAATCTCATCAATTTGCTTTGTTGATTTTCCCGAACAGAGAATCATTACTCCTGTAGCCTTTGGATCCAAAGTGCCGGCATGCCCAATTTTTAGCTTCTTTATTTTCATCAGCCGGCAAAGCATGTTTCTGACCTTATTTACCAAATCAAATGAAGTCCAATCGATTGGTTTGTTAAGAACCAGCAGCTCGCCCTGAATGAAATCAAATTTTTTTGACTCCGTATATTTCATTAAGTGAACAAAATCTAGTTCTCAGATTTTGGCTTTTTCATGATAGCGTAGATCTCAAAAAGAAATCCGAACACCACAACGAGTGGTGCCAGCGTGATCCTGCGGAAGCTAAAAATGACCTCTTTGTCGAATACATTGGGATCATTGCTTTTTCCACCGGTCATTAATGCAAATCCAAGGATGATAAAAGCTAACCCAATCAACATCAACTTTAGATTCTCTTTCCCCAGGGCAAACCCGGTCGGGTTCTTTTGTACACTATTTTTGGCCATTAATCAAATAATTAATTATTAACCAACAAAGATAGTTCAATAATAGAGCTGATCAAACTTCATTCGTAAAAATTTATTTACGGCAAAATAGGTTGATAGGGCTGTCATGACTATGCCAAAGAAAAAGATGCTGCCTACCAGGATAGCCAATGTGCCAGAGTCTTGGAAATCAATGAAATCCTTCAATTCTGATTGATACGAAAAGAAGATAAGTAACAGGAAAACACACGCAATAATTGCACCGTAAATGCCATGCAAGACGCTTTTCACCACAAACGGAAACCTGATAAAGGATCTTGTCGCACCCACAAGTTGCATGGAATTAATTAGATATCTCTTGGAATATATGGAGAGTCTGATAGTATTGCTAATCAATGCAATGAAAATGGTAAACATAATAATACTCAAAGCCAGCAGGATCAAACTGATTTTTTGAATATTGGAGTTTAACTGTTTAACCAGATCACGCTGATAATAAACCTCCTGAACTTCTGGAAATTTCAGAAAACTTGCCTCCAAAACATTCAGACTGTCGGTATTGGCGTAACGGGCTCGCAGCTTCACATCCATCGATGAGAGTAACGGATTATAGCCCAGAAAGTCCACAAAATCCTCTCCAAGATCCCTTTTTAATTCATCAGCTGCAGTCTGCTTGTCAACAAATCGGGTGGATTTTATATAGGGCGTGGCCTCCAGGTTTTTTTGCAGTTTGAGAATATCAACTTCACGCGTGTTTTCCTTTATGATAAGCGTTACTCCCAAATTTTCCATCACGTAATCAGTCAGCCTGTTGGCATTGATCAACAGGAGTCCTAATATTCCAAATAGGAATAATACCAGCGAAATACTTAGGGTAGTACTGAAATACGAGCCGAAGAGGGATTTTCTCAATTTTAATTTTTCTTTTGCCATATCCGGAAGTTAGGAATCAGACTGAACTTTTTTCAAAGTTATATTTTTATAAAGCACAAACCCAATAATCAGTAGTAAAATGAGGGAGGAAGCCATCGCAATTTTTTTACCGATCAAGTATGAAACCGGCTCAAATTTAAATGTGATGTCGTATGTCCCTTCCTGGAGAACCATCGCTCTTAATACATAGTTGGCCTGAAAGTAAGGAACCAGTTTTTCGCCAATATAAGCATTCCAGCCCTTTGAGTAATAAATTTCTGAAAAGACCGCAATCTCATTACCTTTTCCTGAATAACTATATACCAATTGATTAGGTGAATAACTTTTCAATGAAATCTTTGAAGTCTCCCCGGTAGCAGTTTTGACATTTTCCAGTAAAGACTGGAATTTCTTGTTCACAACAATCTGTTTTCCCGGATCAATATTCCTGATGGCGGCAATTTCCTGATCGGCATTATCTACCAATTGATAAGATTTCACCGTCCAGGCATTTCCTAAAGTTTTAGGATTTGACAAGGGTGGAGCTTCTGGATTGTATATCAAATACTTAGTATTCAGCATATTCAGGGCATTTAATCCGATAAAAAGTGAATCAGCTCCGGTCTCAGATTTTAAGGCATTCAATTTTGTCCCCAGTTGCTGAATCTCATTTCCAATTTGATGATCAATCAATTCCTGATATCTTCTCATCTTCGCACCATGATAACCGCCAATTGACTGATGGTAATTGGAAGTGCTTGCTTCATTAAACGGATCCACCGAAAGATTCAGAACCCTGTACTCAGTCTTGTCTTTTAATATTTCTTTGTCCGCTTTGCTCATTGGATATGGATTCCTCGCCTTCTGCTCCTGAACAAAATTATCATTGTTGAGATACCTCTTGTCTACACTCCACATGTCGACAAGTATAAAAAACCCAATAAGGTAAAGTACATAATTTGATTTCAATTTCTTCGCAACGAATAACCACAAAATCAGTCCAGTAGCGAGAATAAAGGCCGTCGACCGAAGTGCGTCTCCTCTCAGAAAAGCCATTCTGTCAGAAACGAGCCCTTTTTGAATCCACTCAGGCATCTGTGCATCGCTTGCGGAAACGAAGGACCCCGATAATCCTGGTAAGAGGAAGAACAGAAAGGATATACCCGCCGTAAGGCCAAGGCTCCAGACCAAAGCCTTTTTCCATTTAACCTTGTCAATCTCTTCCGTAAATATTTTATTGAGGCCTATAGAGGCCATCAGAGGTATCGTAAAACTGGCAATCACCAAAATCATGGAGACCGTTCTGAATTTATTGTAACCAGGAAAATAATCCAGAAAAAACTCTGTCAACGGCATGAAATTCCGACCCCACGATAATAAAATTGAGAAAATTGTAGCCGAAATGATCCAGACCCGGACAGCACCAGTCGTTAAGAAAAGCGCCAAAACAAACAAAAATAGCACAATCGCGCCCACATAAACCGGGCCGGCTGTTAAGGGTTGCGTCCCCCAGTACCCGGGAAGCTGTTTGACAATAGCGTTCGCATTAGGGACATTGTTGGTCCTGAGAAGTTCGGCAGTGGAAGAATCCTGCCCGAAATCGATCATTGAGGCGCCACCCTTGAAGTTAGGGATCAAAAGCGTCAGCGTTTCATCTACCCCATAACTCCAGCCTGTTGCATAATCCTTATCCAGACCGGAAGTTTTATTGCTTTGGTTATTAGTTAGTTCAGAACGACCCCGAATAGAATATTTCCCGTATTCCCAGGTTGTCCATAGCCTTTCAGTGTTGGCCGCGATGGCCAGTAAAGCAAACAAGGCAATGATTCCGCTCCTTTTCAGGAATTCCGAAGCGACTTTCCCTTTAATGGCGAAATAGAGTTCGACGATGCCGAAAATGAGCACGGTTAGCATCGTGTAATAGGTAATCTGCAGGTGATTGGCATAAATCTGGAGGGCAAGAAAAAGCGCGACAAATGAGCTTCCTACCCAAAGATTTTTCTTCCAGGCATGATATAATCCACCAATTATAGGAGCCATAAATCCGATGGCGATGGCTTTTGTATTATGACCGGCAGCAATAATAACAAAATCGTAAGAAGTGAACCCAAAAGCGATCGCCCCGACCAGGCTGATCCAGGGATTCAGCCCAAACAAAAGCAAGGCGATATAAAAACCCAACATATATAAAAACACAAAACTGATGGGTCGCCAGTTAAAAAGCGTTGCCAAAGAATAAATGGGCGAAATCAGCGAGTAAGTCGGTAATCCAATCAGATAGGATGGCATCCCTCCAAACATCGAATTGGTCCAGAGTGCCAGATCCGAATGACTCCTGTTATATTCGCCGATCTCTTTTGCCATTCCGGTGGCGGTATTGGTATCGTGCTGGTTCAATTTCTTACCTTCCAGCTGAGGAGAAAAATAAATAGCAGGAAGGATCAGGAAAAGAAGAACCGCAACAAGATGCGGAAGGGCTTTTCTGACGAGTGTATTATCCATGTTTTCTGAAATTTTTATGATCGCAGACGGTTCAAAATAACTGGGCGAAGATATTAATCTTTAAGGGTATTTGTTTGCCAAATGCACTGTGAAGCGTTTATTTCTCGATTTTCAAGGCCTTCAAAAGATTCAGAAGGGTGAGTTTGTTCAGTAGTATCTGCTTTATTTCAATGAAAGCTCCAACTTTAAAAAGAATTGAAAGAAGGATTACCATTCCCAGGAAGATGAAACTTTGGATTGTCAGGATAAGAAAATCGTTAAAATGAAAAAGGAGACCCAGACACCAGGCGGTGAGCGCACTCAATCCTGCAATTGTCATTCCTGGTATCAAATAAATGCATTGTTCCATGATGGTTAACCCAATTAATCTCTTGGAATACATGGAATTAATAAAAAGACTTAACCAATAGAAGACGACAATGCCGGCCAACAACACTTTAATGCCATAAATGGCTCCAAGGACTAGCAGCGGAGTAAACAAGAGGTATTTGATAATTTCTGTCCTTAGAAAAAGGTCCGACCTGCCTTTGATCTTCATGATGTTTTGGTTGATGATGAGCAAAGGAGATATGGCATAAGCAAAGCACAGGATCTGAAAATAGATGATCGATGGTATCCATTTGGCCCCAAGCAGGATGGTTAAAAGAGGCCGAGATACCGCAGCCAGACCAAACATGATGATAAAGGAGATGTACATGACTGTTTCTATCAGTTTTTTGATGCTCTGTCTTAGCCTTGCATTATCATACTGCATTTCCGATAGAACCGGGTAACTAACTTTATTCGTGATGGCACTGATGGAGGTGGCGGGCATGTTGCTGTATTGCTCGGCATTGGTATAATATCCAAGGGTGGAAACCGGATAATTTTTACCGATGATCATGTTGTAAAAACTCTTATAAATGGCAGCTACTACTGAAATAAGCAGGAGATTGGAGCCAAAAAGAAAATGTTCTTTTAAGATAACCTTGCTGTAGGTAAAGTTTGGTAACCAGCGATTGTAATACCAAAGAACTAAAGATCTGACTGCCTGATTGATGATAACTCTCCAAACAAGACTCCAAACACCGAATCCATAGATGGCCATTAAAATCGAAAGGATACCTGCTACCAATGTTCCAAGGACAGAAGATTTGGTAAGCGTTTTAAAATCAAGATTTTTAGTAATTATAGTTTGCTGGTTCAGGGTAAGTGAACTGATAATAATGGCAAGGGCCAGGACTCGGGTCAGATTGATCAGTTCTGGTTTCTCATAAAAATCAGCAATGTAAGGTGCTAATATCCAGATTACTACAAAAGCGACGATACCAATAACGATATTAACCCAGAAAATGGTGTTGTAATCGATTTCCGTGCAATTCTGCTTGCGGATCAGGGCCTGACTCAATCCGCTGTCGACAAAGACCTGGGCGATCGCGATGAAGATCGTAACCATACCAAGAAGTCCAAACTCATTGGGAGAGAGCAAACGGGCCAATACAATACCATAAAGGATCCCTTGCCCCTGACTGAAAAGCATTTCCAGGGAACTCCAGAAGAATCCGTTGACAGTTTTCCGTTTTAAATTGCTGACTCCCATACGGGGAAAGTAGGTGTAAAATATTGGCCAAAATTAAGCAATTTTATCATGTAAAATCTTAAGCCCGTGTAGTGTGACAGCCATTATTATCATTTTCAGACACTCCTGAAACACGAAGGACGGCTCACATTGATAAAAAACTATAATTTTGAAACATCATTGCATCTGAATATTATCGCATAAGGATATGAATAACAATTTGCCACTGGTATCTGTCATCTCGCCCACCTATAATCACGAAAAGTATATGGCTGATTGCATAGAATCAGTCATCGCTCAAACCTACGAAAACTGGGAGATGATTATCATCGACGATGGAAGCACAGATTCTTCCTATTCCATTGCCTGTGATTATGCCCGAAAGGATAAGAGAATTAAACCTTTTACCCAACAAAATGTTGGCATATTCAGGTTAGGGGAGTCCTATAATTTTGCCCTGGGCCAATCATCCGGGAAATACATCGCTATTCTAGAGTGTGATGATGTATGGTTACCACGAAAACTGGAAATACAGGTCGGGGTGCTGGAAAACAATCCGGAGTGCGTGCTTTCATGGGGCAAAGCCTTTAAATCTTCTGTTGATCTATCCAATTATCATTATATCGCTCCGACTAACGAAGAAGACAAACCGCTGTTTTTTAACAAACCGGCCGGTAGTTTCCTGAAACCTTTTATTTACAGGACAATAGTTCCTGCAATGACCATCCTGATCAGACGGGATGCATTAATTGCGATTGGTGGCTTCCTGCAGGGATTTAACCTGCCATTGGTAGATATTCCAACCACACTGGAACTGCTTATGAAAGGTGAATTTGCTTTTATCGACGAGCCTTTGGGTCATTGGAGAATCTCTCCCAGTCAGGTTACCAAGACTTATACCGCCGAGATGATTTCCGGACATTACTCAATGATTCAATCTGTTATGCAGAGATTCCCGCAAATTTTCGAAACGGCAGGACTTACAAAACCGGAGATAGATCTGCATTTCAAAAAGCGGCTAGTTAAAGGATATTCAAGTTCTGGCCGATATAAACTTATTCGCAAAGACTTTAAAGGAGCCCGCAAAGATTATCTGCGCTCAATTTTTTATTATGGTTTTCTGGAACCGATTTGGAAAATACGATCTATGGTCGGATATTTCTTTAGTTTGTTCAGGATGGATATCGAGTGGCTTGCCAAACTGATTGGCAACCCTACCTATAAATAAGTTAATCAATCAGAGTTTACTATTGTCCTAAGTCATGGAAAACAGACCCCTTGTATCGATCATTTCACCCACTTACAACCACGAAAAATACCTAGTTGACTGTATCGAATCAGTACTGGATCAAACCTATCCTAACTGGGAAATGATTATCCTCAACGATGGTAGTACGGATAGAACTGCGGAGATTGCTACTTCTTACCAGGATGCCGATAGCCGGATTAAGCTGATCAATCAGGAAAACGTTGGAATTTTCAGACTTTCAGAGACTTACAACAAAGGAATTTCTATAGCAAGAGGGGAATATCTTGCCGTTCTGGAGGGTGACGATTGCTGGGCACCCAATAAACTGGAGCTGCAGGTGGCTGCGTTTCAAAATGATCCTGATGCGGTTGTGTGCTGGGGCATGGCCAGGTGTGTCAATTCCGACAAGAGTCAGGTCTATTATATTTCCCCAAATTTGACTACCGTTGATGCCGGTTCATACAGCAATGATCCTGTTGGAAGTATCATGAATGTTATTCTCTACAGAAATTGCATCCCGGCCCTGACCATTATGATCAAAAAAGAAGCATTGATTCAAATAGGTGGGTTTAAACAACTTTATAATCTGCCACTTGTAGATCTTCCAACTCTATATGAGCTGGCATTGGCCGGCCGGTTTATTTTTATTCCGGAGCTGTTAGGGGATTGGCGCAACTATGCTGGTCAGGTGACCAAAACCTTCCCCGCTGTGATGTCGGAGGGTTATTACAGGATGGCAATTTCGTTTGTAAAGAACAATCAAAATGCAGACTTCCTTATGGTGGATTTAAAGGAGCTGGATCGATATTATGCGCATCGGATGGTGATCGCTTATGCCCGTTCGGGGAGGTACAAAATGATACGGAATGAATATGCCTCAGCACGGATGGACTATTGGAAGGCGATTGCAGGGAATGGCTTTGCGGAACCAGTGTGGAAACTCAGGGCGGCCGTTGGTTGGCTTTTTAGTATTTTTCATCTGGATGTTGAAGTGTTGGCAAGAATTTTGGGGAAGAAATCATATACTGAGAAGTGAGTTTGCCTGGGACAGGTAAAAACAGGCACAATCTCCATCCTCCATGCGATTGAGTCTTGCAGCTTCTTTCGAAAAATCTCTCATCTTCTTTTTTGAAAACATCGAAAAATCGTCCGAAAAAGGGAGACCCCGCAAGTATTTTTCGCTGCAGGCAAATTGGAAATAGGAGGAATCATACTCAACGCTGTCGATTTTCAATCCTGCTTGCCTGGCCAGCAACTGCATACTGCGGGAGGTATGCAGAAACAAGTGTCTGGGGGCATCCAGTGCAAACCAATGGGTGCGGTATTTGCGCCAGGCATGCGAGTTGGCAACAGGAATCCTGATAATGAGATTGCCTTCCGGCTTTAAAAGCTTGTTGATTTTGATTAATACCTGATCCGGGCGTTCCATGTGTTCAAAGGAATGGTGCAACATGATTAAATCGTATTGACCTGATATTTCGAACAGATCTTTTTTCAGAATTTTCAGGTTGTCGCTGATTTGAAGATCCTTCTCCAAAAAGGGGTCAATACCAGTCAGGCTCTTGAATCCGCTGCGTTGCATCGACAAAATGATCCGCCCGGAACCACAGCCAATGTCAAGAATCGAGGATTTGAAGTTGAGCAGCCCAGGTTTCATCCACTGGAAGGGATGAGGCAAAAATAGAGAAAGAATGGCTCCTATAGGATCAAATTTGTGCAGGTAGTGACGCAGCAAACTTCTCTTCAGATAGTATACAATAGGATTCAGACTTAGCCCGAATCTCGGTTTTTGGAAAGAGTAATAGGAGGAAGGATAATATTTCGAAAGATTTTCCGGAGTTTCAATGATTTGCAGGCAGTAACAGTTAGAACATTCGAGGTAGTAAAATTCATCGCGCATGCCCAGTAAATGTTCCTTGGCAAGATGAATGCGGTTATTGTCTATGTTTCCACAAATCTTACAGGCCGTGTGGTTATCCATTTTTACAGTTTTTACAGATTCTTCTATTGAATTTGGCTACCTAATAAAGCGATAAATTTTTCTCTTCGGATTTCCGGAGGATACAAATCTATTATTCTTGCTCTTGCAGCATCTCGCAATAGGTTGTTATTGTGATTTATACGAATATATGCGGCAAGTATTTCAGGATCCCATTCCGCTATTGTCAGACCCGTATCTGCAATTGCCGTTTGAACATCTCCAACATCGGTACCAACAGGGATACAACCACATAACATGGCCTCGCAGAGTGCATTAGGCAAACCCTCAGAACGTGAAAGCTGGGCGTAGAAAGAGGCATTCCGGTAATGTTGGATCATCTGACCGAATTCTGCAGAGGGGAGCAAAAGTAAATTTGTAGGAAGAGGTTCAAAATAATGTCTGACTGCTTCGGTGGCACCTATTATCTGAAACTCGAATTCGGGCAGCCTAAGGGCCAAATCGCGGAACCTGTCGAGCCCTTTGACCATCAGCCGTTGGTAATTCCCTGTCCCAGAAACGGTTACAATGCGCTTCTGCCTTTCGTATTCCTCGAAACTGAATTTTTCTGCATCCTGTCTGGTCGCAATAACCTCCGCCTTTGCATTTGGATTAATTTCCAGCAACTTCTTTTTCAATGCCTCGGCTACCGGGAAACATACGGTGGCAAGTTTGAGTGTGTTTCGCGAAAAGCAAGCCCTGACAGGACTGCTCAACGCACCGTATTTAAATTCAGGCAGAGAGGCAACATCATATCCGCCAATGACTACGAATGACTTTTTCCCGAAGATTTTCGTAAAAACAACAGGCATCAAGGAGTGATAGTCACTGAACCAAATGAAAACAGAATCATATTTGTATCCCTGAAAAATCAGAAATATCAGCTCCTTTAGAAGTTCAACCCCTGTCCTGATTAAACCTTTCACTGGCTTAAACTGGTATTTTGTCACGTTGGCGAAGGTCGATAATATTTCAAAATCCGCATGGACGAAAGTGGAATAGTCGATATATACAAAGAGGATGGACTGTTTTCTCATATCAAAGGTATCTTGATAATTCCTTCGTAAGGTTTTTGCGGGTGTAACTTTCTATGCCGGTGGAATGAATACCTGAAGCTCCAGCGCTGTATTGCTGAAATATTTCAAGTATAAAATTCTTCATGCCTTCAGTGTTTTCGTAAGAAAATAATTTACCAGCCTTGCATTTATCTATCAGTATATCAACGTCTCCACCTTCCGGGCCTATGGCCAACACTGGTTTGCGGGCAGCGAGGTATTCGAAAAGTTTTCCTGTTACAATACCCTTGTTGTCAGGCGTATCCGGAATAGCCATCAGCAGCAAAGATGCTCCTTTCATCTGACTTATAGCTTGTTCGTGCGGAATATAGCCCATCACTTCGACCATAGAAGAGAGGTTATTCAGATCAAAGAGGTGGATGATTTCATCCGGAACATTGCCAACGAAACGGATCCGGATTTCTTCTTTAACCTTACCAGGAAGCCGGCAGACAGCTTCTATAAATTGTTCGATCCGGTAGATCATTGAGATCGTACCGGTGTATGTAATGGTAAACATTTCATTTTGTACAGGTACTGCCTGTTCAAAATCCGCTTCATCAAATCCATTTGGGATGATGGCAATTTTGCCAGGTGAGTGAGGGATTTTTTTCAACAAAAGCTTTCCAACCTCTTCACTTACTGTGATGATCTTGTCTGCCTCTGAGAGTACGCATTTCTCCAGCCAGCGATCGAATCTGGTGACCAATCCTATGTGATACAGATCCTGGTAATAATAAATATCGGTCCATGGATCCCTGAAATCGGCTACCCACTTCACACCCATTTTCTTTTTCAGTTTTCTGCCGATTAAATGGGTGGAATGCGGTGGTCCGGTAGTGACGATTACTTCTATTTTTTCGTTGTTAATCAATTCGGATGCCTTTTTGTAGGCATAACTGCTCCAACCCTTTCGGGGATCCGGGACAAATAAATTCCCCCGGATGAAACGGGAGAACTTCTCAAAAAAGGTAATCTTTTTCTGGTTGGAGAATCCCCCATAAGGGATCTCTTTCTTGTTCGACAGCTTCCGGTATAGATTATAGGGTTCAAAAGTCTTTGTTTTATGGACTGTCAGTCCCGGATCAACTTCCTTTAGCAGTGAATAGTCCAGCTGGGCATAGGATGCTTCCTTTTCATCAACCGTAAGAATAACGGGTTCAAAATCTAATTCAGGCAGATATTTTGAGAATTTCAGCCACCTCTGAACTCCGGCTCCTCCGCTTGGTGGCCAATAATAAGTGATGATCAGGATTTTCTTCATTCTGGAGGATGGGAATTTGTATTTGTATGGAAAATATTCTTAGTTGGAATAGTGGCGACAAAATCCTTGAGGTAAAATGGCTCATAATAAGCAACATCCACGAATTTTCCAGCCAGCCAGGCATCTTCAGCCAACCTTGCCATGTGTCCCGCTGAGGTAGTTACATTTTCCAGAAACAAAGCATTTGGATGCTTGATAGTTGTCATACATTTATCTGCACCATTCCCAAAGAAGAGAATTTTTTGATCAAGCAACAAGGAGGCGAAAGACAAATGATCGACGATATCTGCCTGAATTTCACGAACTTTTACCAGCCGATTGTTATAAACACAGTCATAAACCTCCATTCTTCTGGCATCAATCATGGGACAATAAAACAAGGATTCATCTTTTTTAAAACCAAAAATATAGGGGTTGGAAATGACATGATGTGCCATTGATTCGAGTGAAGGAATCGCAATCAGCGGTAATCCGGTCGCATAACATAACCCTTTTGCGGTCGAAACGCCAATTCTTAATCCTGTGTAAGAGCCCGGCCCTCCTGAGACTGCAATGGCATCAAGCGAGCTGAATGAAATATTTTTAGTTAATATGATGTTTTCTACAAAACCTGTAAGTAGCTGTGCGTGATTTTTCCCATTTTTGTCTTCACGTAATTCAACAACGCATCCATCGTTGGCTAGAGCCACAGAACATACCTCTGTTGAAGTTTCTATGCAAAGGATTGAGGCCATCGGGTTTTTTTGCAAATATCTGAAATCGCCTTGACTTGCCAACTATTAATCGCAATGAAAATTATCTCGCAGCTTTTAGCTTTGCTGATCTTCGATTTCATGGGGCTAAAAAAAAAGTTCAATTATGTTAATCCTTTTCGGAGTTTCTTTGTTATAAAAGAACGATCTCGAGTTTTTTTTAGGATTTGACACCTTAATATTTAGAAAAAAAGATTTCCTGATTAAGTACATTAAATCTTATTACCATGGTTAAGGCAGTAATTATTGACGACGATTTTACCTCAAGAATGCTTTTAAGAGAGATTTTGAAAAAGGCGATCGGTAATGTCGAATTGGTTGGTGAGGCAGCATCAGTTGTTGAGGGGATCCCTCTAATTGAGCGCGTTTCTCCGGATTTAGTTTTCCTGGATGTAAGCATGCCGGATGGGACCGGATTCGATTTGCTGGACAAAATCAAGAAAATTGATTTCAAGATTATCTTTATCACAGCTTTTACCGAATATGCGGTCAAGGCATTTAAGTATTCAGCCTTCGATTATATCGTAAAGCCAATTGATATTAAGGAACTTATCAAGACAATTGCCCGAATTCCAAATATCATGATGGTCAGTGACAAGAAGGCCGTCTATGAGCTTAAAGCCAATCTGTTCTCGAATATTGAGAGTGGTTCCCAGACTATAGCATTGCCTGAATTAAATGGTTTTGCTATTATTCAGGTTAATAAGATTATTCGCTGTGAAGGATTACGCAACTATACCAGGATCATTTTTACAGAAGGCCAGGAGAAAATTGTCAGCAGAACGCTGCTGGAATTCGAAAACCTCCTGACACCGTTGGGGTTCATCAGAATACACCGTAGTCACCTGGTCAATCTAAACAATGTTGTGCGTTACATAAAGGCGCAAGGGGGCATGATTGAATTGAAAACGGGCGAGTTGCTGAAGGTTTCGCCCAAGCATAAGGAAAATCTTCTCAACAAACTGCTTTACAATAAATTGTAATCCCCAGGATCAAAGCCACTTCAACAATCTAAAGTCCTGGCGATTAGGTAAATCAACATTTTTCGCATAGATCCTGAGGCCGTAGTTATAAATTCCCGGTTTTTTCAGGGTTAATTCTAGCTTGTAGTGCGCCATGCCATCCTCACTATTTTCTACACTAAAATCGTGTTTTTCCACGAAACGAGGCTGATCATTTCCAGTAGCAACAATCAGTTCGACGCCAATTTCGCCTGGAGAGAGACCCTTCAGGTCAAGTGTAACCCAGGATGGATACCCTTTACCCATTTCGTAAGTATTCGTGATACCGTCTGAAACCTGAGTATTTTTCACTTCAATTTTACTCCAGACATCGATAATCCGAGACTTCCATGCTGCCAGCTCTTTTGCTTTCGCGAAATTATTTGCTTTCAGATTGGCCGTTCTTTCTGCCTGTGGAAGATAATAGCGCGTAAAGTAGTCCTTCATCATCCTGGTAGTGGTAAAGAAAGGAACAACTTCCGCAAAGGTGTTTTTGATAAAGTCAACCCACAGAACCGGGATGTTTTTGTCATTCCTGTAATAATATGCCGGGACAATTTCGTTTTCAAGGATGCCATAAATTGCCTCTGAATCAAGCTCATCCTGAAGTTCGGGTAGGTCAAAAGAATTTTCAAGTGGCAAAGACCATCCGGCATCTTGTTTATAGCCTTCCACCCACCAGCCATCGAGGACAGAGAAGTGAAGTGTACCGTTCATTACCCCTTTCTCTCCTGATGTACCGGATGCTTCCAGTGGTCGGGTGGGAGTATTCATCCATACATCACAGCCCTGAACAAGCATCTTGGCGATATTCATGTCGTAATTCTGAATGAAGAGGATTCGACCGACAAATTCGGGTCTTTTAGAAATATCTATGATGTATTTGATCAGGTCCTGTCCGGCCTTGTCTGCGGGATGCGCCTTCCCTGCAAAGAGAAATTGCACGGGGCGGTCGGGGTTATTGATGATCTTTGCCAGTCGATCAAGGTCACGGAAAAGGAGATGAGCCCTTTTATAAGTAGCAAATCGCCTGGCAAATCCTATTGTCAATGCTTTGGGATTCAATTTTGAGATGGCTTCCGAGATATATTTCGGATTCTCATTCCTTTGAATATGAATATCTGTAAAGCGTCTCTTGATATATTCGATCAATCTTTCGCGAAGCTTAGATTTGGTATCCCAGATCAATTTATCCTGTACCTTGTAAACATTTCTCCAGGCGCGGTTCTCCTGGTTTTCGTCATAAGAATGGATATCTTCAGCCATATCTTCAGTAGAGAGAATTTGGTCGTGAACAGTTTTCCAATCGGAAGCGGCCCATGTGGGATAGTGCACGCCATTGGTCACATAACCTATGTTTTCGAGTTCTTCGGGCATGAAACCGCGGTAGAGTTCGCTGAGCAACTGTTTGCTAACGTCTCCATGAAGTTTACTAACGCCATTAATCTCCTGTGAAAGGTTGGCCGCAAGGAAACTCATGTTAAACCGGCCTTCATTACTGTCTGCTTTACCAAGAAGTATCATCTCATCCATGGAAATTCCGAGACTTCGGGCTACCGGATTCATGTAAGAACCAAAGAGTTCATCAGGGAAAGAGTCATGACCAGCAGGTACAGGGGTATGGGTGGTAAACAGCGTTGATGCGCGCACAATTTCCTTGGCTTCGGTATAAGACAGCTTTGACTGATTTTTTATCAGGTAAATCCGCTCGAGGCCAATAAAAGCCGCATGTCCTTCGTTGCAGTGGTAAATATCGGACTGGATGCCCAACTTTTCCAGGGCACGAATACCGCCGAGGCCCAGAACCATTTCCTGTTTGAGACGGTTTTCGTTGTCTCCGCCATACAGATGGTGCGTAATATACCTGTCCTGCTCCTGATTACCTTCGTAATCTGTGTCAAGGAGGTAGAGTTTAACATTCCCGACATTGACAAACCAGACTCTGACGTATACCAGGCGATCCGGCATTGCTACCTCAACAATTATCCACTCTCCGTTTTCATCCAGTGCAGGCTGAATGGGTAGTTTGGAAAAGTGTTCCGGCTCATAATTAGCAAGTTGTTCTCCATTTGTTGAGATAACCTGCTTAAAATAACCAAAACGGTATAATAAGCCGACAGCTGTCATATCTACTTTGGAATCACTGGCTTCCTTGAGGAAATCACCGGCCAATACTCCTAATCCGCCTGAATAAATCTTCAAACTTGAATGGAGGCCAAATTCCATACTGAAGTAGGCGATCTTGGGTCCACGTAATTTTTTGCGTCCTTTGAAATATTTATTAAGCTGATTTTCAACTGATTTCATCTTTAACATGAAAGATTCATCAGACTTTAGCTCTAAGAACCGATCATGGCTTGTCTCTTCAAGTAAGATGATGGGATTGTGTTCGCATTTTTCCCAAATAACTGGATCGATTTCATTAAAGAGCGCTCTGGCATCATTGTTCCAAACCCACCAAAGATTGCGTGAAATAGTCCGCAGCGAGCAGAGTTCATTTGGTAATGCAGATTCAACGATAATTTTTTTCCAGGTTGGGTTGCTATTTTCAGGTTGGCTCAGATTTTTAAAGTAGGTCTCTTCCATTATTTAGATGTAGTTTTTTTCGCTGTTTTGGGCTTCGTTATGACGGATTTCTTCAGTTTTTTTAGCTCCCTCTCCGCCTCCTCCAGTTTTTTGGATTTATCATCAATAATCAGCTTGAGCCTTGTCAATTCTTCTTCGTTTTCATTCAAAGGCACGAGTTTATTCAGGCGGAGCGAGAAGTCGCTGAGAACATTCATGTAGTTGATGAATGCTTCATAAGGATTTGAGTATGGGTTGAAAAATTTATGAACCTCCCCGTCGGAGAAGAATTTGGTACTCATGTAATAGAGATGATCATTGGACTGAAGGTAAAGCCAATCCTTTTGAATCTTCGGGTCTGTGCATTTTTTTACTCTTTCCCGCAGGTCATAAAGATGTTTGAATGCATCCTTCTGAAGCTCATTCCCTAGCCAGGCTGAAAGATCACGCTCTTCATCTGCCCATGAGATTGGATGAAGAACATGCACAGCAGAAACTGGCTGCAAAACTTTCACCGCTTCACTTGGAGTGGAGAAAGAGAGCTCTTTGGATTTCAAAATTATTTCCGGCAGGCTTTCAAGAAATTGGAAAATACCGGTATGTTTCTTTTGTATCTCTCCAAAGGTCTCGTAATTCAGGAAGATGTTGACAATTTCCTCCTTTTGGGGAAGATCAACCAGCCAACCAGCCAACTTAGTGGCAGTAAGCGGATATTCGTTCCAGGATGAATTAGAAAAGCGGAATGAGATGTCGTCACTGAGACGGTTGTTGCGCATCAGCACTTTTTGTCGTGGGTTGAGTGCATTACAATAGAGGTAGTTCGGACTCTTCCATCCAAGAATATGTTTTGCACCTTCTGTAATAACTGTTTCGAACCCCATTCTGAAGATCAGGTCGCCAAGTTCGTCAGAGTAGATCAACTCTGTATTGCGGAATACAGTCGGTTTCTGATTGAACCAGGTTTCTATGAGATCGTCGTGCATCTTTACCTGTTTGGCAAAAAGTTCAGCATCCGCCAAAGAAACCAATGAATTGGCATAGGTTCCGGAGAGGAACTCAACAGAACCGGTATCAGCCAGATCTTTAAACGAGTCGATAACTTCGGGCGCATAGAGTCTGAACTGATCCAGTGCTACGCCTGAAATCGAGAAGGAAACTTTAAATTTCCCCTTGAATTTTTTGATTTGCTTCAGAAGGATATTGTTGGCAGGCAGATAGCAACTGTCAGCAATCTTCCTCAGAATAGTTTCATTGGCATAGTCATCATAATAATAAGAATCATTTCCAATATCGAAAAACCGGTATTTACGGTAACGAAAGGGTTGGTGTATCTGGAAATTAAGGCAGATTGTCTTCATGGTTTGGACTATTATCGATGAAACTTAACTAATTGCTTTTTTGTATACTTCGCGAACATGTGCTGCAGAATGTTTCCATTGCAGACTATCGACTTCCTCCCTGCCGAATTTTCTGAACATGGCAGACAGTGCAGGATATTTTATGATGCCGTAAATGGCATCAGCCATGGCATTAATATCCCAGAAATCAACTTTTATGGCATGTGTCAAAATTTCGGCCACGCCGGATTGCTTGGAAATGATCACGGGCACATCGGTCATCATAGCTTCAAGGGGAGAAATACCGAATGGCTCAGATACAGAGGGCATTACATAAACGTCGCTCATTCGGAACATATCGAAAACGTCATCTCCGCGGAGGAAACCGGTGAAATGAAACTTGTCCGAAATTCCAAGACGGGCAGCACGTCTGATCATCTTCTCCATCATGTCGCCACTTCCCGCCATTACAAACCGGACATGATCGGTCCGTTTCAATACCTGATAAGCGGCTTCTATAAAATATTCCGGACCTTTCTGCAGGGTAATTCTTCCCAGGAAAGTGACGATTTTATCCTCTATACCTCTCTGGAAGCGCTCGGCCTCCTTGTTTTCAATTGGTTCAACGGCATTGTATACCGTCGTTATCTTACCAGGATGGATGCCATATTTCTCAATGACGATCTTCTTTGTCAGGTTACTTACCGTGATAATCTGGTCTGCGATTTCCATCCCTTCCCGCTCAATGGCATAGACTTTCGGGTTTACGCTTCCGCCGCTGCGGTCGAAATCGGTCGCATGAACATGAATGACCAATGGTTTGCCGCTGACACGTTTTGCGGCAATCCCGGCAGGATAAGCCAGCCAGTCGTGGGCATGAATGATGTCAAAATTGTATTCTTTACCTATATATTCGGCCACAATGGCGTAGTTTGCGATCTCTTCCAGCAAATTAGCCCCGTACTTCCCGGAGAACGGGATTTTTCCCTGCTCATCTGTCTGAATAAAACGGGTGGAAGCGGAGAGTCGTTTTTGAGTTAACTGCCAGAATTCCTCGGGATCGGCATAGGGAATCAGGTTAGATTGCACCTCAGAAACGTCCATGTTAAGTTCGCTGTTCTGAACATGTACCTGCTTTCTGGTGATACTTATTTCGTTGGCTCCAATGATTTTCTTTACAGTGGTATCGTCTTCGTCACCATAAGCCTTCGGGACAACAAAAAGGACTTCAATATCCTTGAATTCAGCGAGTCCTTTGGTCAGACCAAAACTCGCCGTGCCTAATCCACCACTTATATGAGGAGGAAATTCCCATCCAAACATCAATACCTTCATATCATTGGTTTTTTAGCTTTTGGTCCTGTTTTCTTCCTCGAATTTCTCGACCAGCATCGTAGCCATAATTACTGCAGAAACGTTCCAGGCCTGAGAGATTGAACCCTTTGCCGTATGCGGGGGATTCCCTTCGTATGCCTCTGAAAGTGTACCGATACAATTTTCCGCCATTTCGTTTTTAAAACCTTCCAGGCAATTTTTTGCAAAAGAGAGTCCGCCGGCTTTGTGTACTTCGAGATAAGTCTTTACGAAAGGATAAATCAGGAATGGGTAAGCCGATCCCTGATGGGCTGCTTGTGAAAAATCATCCGCCCTTTCACCGGAGAGCCCCTTATAAGCCGGATCTTCTGGCGACAGGGTGCGGATGCCGACTGGAGTCAGAAGATTATTTCGGACGGTGCTGATAATAGCCTTCTTCTGAGTCCGTGATAAAGGCGAAAAATCCAGGGCAGTTGCCATCAACATGTTTGGACGAACCGACCAGTCGGTGTAGTCTCCATCGATGTAATCGGCCAGCTGGCCACACTCTTCACACCAGAAGCCGGAAATGAAAGATGATGCAATGCGTGCAGGCAATTCCTTCCATCGTCTCACAAAGGCCTTGTCCTCTGACAAAACAGCCAGTTCTAAGGCAAAACAAACGGCATTGTACCATAACGCATTGATCTCAACAGGAATACCACCTCTTTGCGTGACGGGTACTCCATCTTTGTAATCATCCATCCAGGTAAGTGCGACACCCTCTTCTTTGGCATACATTAAGCCATTTTCAAGCATGTGAATGTTGTAATCAGTGCCTTCACGGTAGTTGGATAAAATATCTTTGAGATAGGAGCCGTAGGTGCGCCAGATCTCCCGGGGAGATGTGTATTTTGCCAGCTCTTGAAGCGCGCAAAATACGAGTAAAGGAGCATCGGCAGCATCATAGCCGCTTTCGATGCCGGCATATTTAGGTAAAAGACCTTTTTTTAACCGTTTCAGATTGGTGGATAAAACCGCTTCGAAGGTCTTTTTGTCGAGACGACTGAGCAAAATGCCTGGTAAAGCGGTCAGTGTTTGCCGGGGGATCGATTCATACCAGGGATATCCGGCAATGAGGTCTATCCCGTCTTTGCGTTCCCAAAGAAACTGCTGTCCTGAGTTTAGCAGACAGTTGAAAAACGAATCCCTCGGAATACGCAACTTTTTCTCCGATTCGTACCTTTTAAGAAAGGTGGCTGGGTTTTGTTCCGTGGTTGAGGCGCTAAAGAAGACAGATTCCCCTTTTTTGATCGATACCTCGAAGTAGCCCGGGACAAAAAGATCTTCCTGAAATTCATAGCCGCGCTCACGCTCTTTCACGTATTCGACATTCTTGTACCAATCAGGAACGGGAACAAAGTCACAATTCTTAGACAGTTGCATGAAAAAATCAGGATACCCTTCGTACATGTTCATCCTGATTCCGTTGGTAACTGGCATGTATTTTGAATTAGCGTAGAGATTGACTTTGCTGAGCGAATGTACATTACGAAAGGCCAGGAATGGTTTAAACCGCAACTTGGTCGGACTGTTAGCTTCTTCCAACGTGTATTTTACAAGCAACTGATTTTCGTGTTCAACAAGCAATCTGGTACGGGTAAGTACCACTCCACCAACACGATAAGTGTGTTTTTGAATGGTGTCAAACTCGAAATTGCGGATGTATTTATGTCCTTTTGGCTCATAAAAATCGCCGGGAAATTTGTGGATGCCGAGGTTAAACTGCGCTTCGTGCTGAATGACAGTCTCATCCAGGGTGGAGAGCAGGACATGTTTTCCTCCGTCCAGTTCGTCCAACCGAACGACCAGTAAACCATGGTATTTTCGCGTATTGCACCCTGCCAGCGTGGTAGAAGAGTATGCTCCTGCACGATTGGTCCGCAAGGTTTCGCGTTCCAGTGAATAGGATAAATTGACCAGTTTATCTTTATCAAAATTCAGATATCCCATAATTTACAAACTGTTAAATTGAAACTTGTAAAAGTTTCTGCAAATGTACTTTAGATTGCTTAAAAATAAGTAAAGCAATTGTTAAGAAAAAATTTAATGCCCCCTTTTTTGAATGATATCAGTTTTTAGATGCTCCAAATGGAGAAAAGGACACCGTGTTTCCAATTTTAACAGGTCATCCATTTGCCGTGAAAGAAAATCCTGAAAAAGTTGACCATTTTTCTGAAAAGGTTTGTGGGAGAGGGATTTAATGATTTTATCAATTTTCGAATTTATTTCTTTGCTTTCGCTGTCGAGAAATACTTCATTGAACTTTTCCTGCACAAAAGAGACAGCCGTTTCGCTGAGATGTACCATATCCGTGGCATAAAAGCGATAATCACGTAACTCGTCCATCACCAGTTCATAGGATGGGAAATAGTGGATTTTGTCGGATCCGAAAATGGAAATCAATTTTTCGACCAGCAGGAAGAGTCCGGATTTACTGACCTGATTCTCAAAGCTCCCATCTTTAAAGTGTCTTATTGGGCTCACTGTCAATACAATACTGAGGGTTGGATGGCTCTCAAAAAGCTGGTGAATGAGGTTGATCCATAGCCCGGACATCTCCTCAACCGACAATCTTTCCCTGATAAACGTGCTGGCAGGTAGTTTGTGGCAATTGCCTGTTACTTGCCCACTTTCTTTTTCTCGGTAGATCCAGGATGTACCAAAGGTTAGAAAAAGATGGGAAGCAGATCTCAGTTGGCCCGATGCCAGCTTCACTGAGTTATTCATGTTTCTGAGGGCCGTTTCTTTTTCCGGATCAGAAAAACGGCTGTGGAAATAGAAATTGTTCCATAATCCATTGGCATAAAACAAGTCGGCTGCTGTAAATTGCCTTTCACTTACCAGGAAGTTCAGACAATCAGCCATGGAAGCCGGATTGTATAATATGCCACAAGGATTGGTCATCACAGGAAAGCAGTGGTCCTGAAGATACCTACCGATGTTTTCCGTAAAACAGGATCCTATCATCAGGGCATTCTTTCGGTAGGAAATAAGGTTCCCAATTTTTGGCAAAGCGACTTCTGTTCTAAACGCTATCATAATTGCTTGTTTATCCAGTCAATGGTAAAATCAGTTACCTTTTCTGCCTGTTCCCATGTAAGCAGCTGGTGAGGTCCGTCTTCCCAGTCGCGGTAGGTTGCCTTGCCGGGAAGGCCGAGGGCCAGTTTTTCAGATGCAGCCGATGCCGAAACCCTGTCGTTGGTGCCATGCATGAAAAGCATCGGAACCGTAGTCGGCAGCGTCTCCGCATTGATCTTTTTTGTAGCCCGTTCGACCTCCCTGAAGCAGCGTGCTGAAATCTTCTTGTGCATCAGCGGGTCGCGCTCCTTCAGAATCTCGTTCGGAACGGGCGGAGCAAAATCCTTGGATTTCAGCCCAGTTTTTATCGTCATCTGGGGCAAAAGCGAATCGGCCAGCCATATTGCCAGGCTCTTAAACTTACCGGGTGGTTGCACCAGCTCAAGCCAAGCCGAGGCGAGGACAGCCATTTCTGGCAGATTCGTTGCCATTTGCAAAAACGAAAGAACGATGGTAGCGCCCATGCTATGGCCGTATAAAACGATGGGCAGGTGCGGAAAATTTTCCCTGGCCTTCCTCATAAGCAGGTCGACATCTTCCAGATATTCGTTAAATTGGTGAATGGTACCCTGTTTTCCACCCGACCTGCCATGACCGCGAAGGTCGAAAGTGATGACTGCGAAGCCCCTCTTTAAGTATGCATTATACCACTCTTCGTACCTTCGGCTGTGCGTACCGTGACCATGGACGAACGCTATTACTGCCTTGGGTGAAACATCAGGTTTCCAAAGCGTTGCATAGAGATTAAGGCCATCAAAAGCGATCCAGGTTTGCCCGAACAGATGTACAAGCGTCCTTTTCATGCGCGTAAACCCGGCCCGTTCCACTGCGGAATCTTTAAAAAGCCTGTTGTATTGGGGTTTTTCAAGGGATTGCCATTCACTGGCATTCATTTTCAAAAGTTCCGGTTTCGGTCGGAATGCATCAACATTATGCTGTTTGGCCTTACTGTTCCAAGGGCAAACCTGTTGACATATATCGCATCCTACCAGGTAATTTGAGAGATTCCTGGCAAGGGATTCCGAAATATTTTCCTTCGTTTCGATGGTCAGATAGGAGATACACTTTCTGGCATCCAGAACGAAGGGCGAAATGATAGCTCCGGTCGGACAACTGTCCATGCATCGTGTGCAGGATCCGCAAAGACTGTTGCCGAAGGGTTCGTCATACTCGAGTTCCAGGTCAAGAACCAGCTCTCCGATAAAGACAAAACTTCCCATCCGGGGATGGATCAACAGGGAATTTTTACCGATCCATCCGAGTCCTGCCTCTTTCGCAAGCGCCTTTTCCAGCAACGGTGCGGAGTCGACAAACGCACGGCCCTCGCAGGGAGCCAATTCCGTACGGATATAGTCGAGTAACGCGAAAAGTCTCGCTTTAAGAACATCATGGTAATCTTTTCCTAACGCATATTTCGAGATCTTCGGAGCGCTGGGATCCTCCTGTTTTTGATCGGTATAGTAATTGAGAAGGACGGAAACGACGGATTTTGAACTTTCCACCAGGACTATAGGATTAACTCTTTTCTCCAAATAGTTGGACATGTAATCCATTGTACCATGATATCCGCTGCCCAGCCACCCGAGTAATCTCTCCCGATCCTCCTCCAAAGGTTTCGCCCTGGAAATACCACAGGCGTCAAAACCAAGTTCAGCGGCTTTGGTCTTGATAAATTGACTGAAGGTCGCGGGAGAAGAGTTCATTTTCTACATAAATCCAAGTTCCAGCCGAGCTTCTTCCGACATCATAGACTTGTCCCAGGCAGGATCGAAGGTAATCTCAACCTTGCATTCCTCTACGCCTTCCACTTTTTTGGTCATATACTCCACGTCTGCCACGATCATATCGGCGGCCGGACAACCAGGGGCGGTCAGGGTCATCAGAACAGTAGCCGTATTCCCTTCCACATCAACATTGTAGACCAATCCAAGATCATAAATATTGACGGGTATTTCAGGGTCGAAAACTTCTTTTAGATTAGCGATGACGAGATCTATTCTTTGGTCCATTTTATTTTTTTTGAAGTGAAATTTGTTTGTAGGCCAGGGCATACAGCTTAATTTGCTTGATCATGGCCATCAATCCGTTGGAGCGGGTAGGAGACAGATGTTGTCTTAACCCGATTTCATCGATAAAATAGGGCTCGGCATCCAGAATTTCTTGGGAAGTCCTGTTGGAAAAGACCTTTAGTAGCAGGGCTACCAGTCCTTTGACAATAAGGGCGTCGCTTTCTGCCTCAAAAATAATGCGATCCCCTTCGAGCCTTTGCTGCAACCAAACCCTTGACTGGCAACCACGTATGAGGTTTTGGTCGACTTTATAGGAAGCATCAATGGGTTCCATTTCGTTGCCGAGTTCAATCAGGTAGGTATATTTATCCATCCAGTCTTCGTAGACAGAAAAATCTGCGATGATGGACTGCTGAACTTCTTCGATGGTCATGGTAATTGTTTTTTGCAAAAATAGGGATTAAAACATCGTTCTGATGCGGGTGAGTGCGGCGATGAAAATGTCGATTTCCTCCACCGAGTTATAAAAGGCGAATGAGGCGCGGGTCATAGCAGAAACGCCATAATGATCCATTACGGGATCAGCGCACATTCTGCCGGTACGAACTGCGATACCCAACTGATCGAGCAGTGTGCCCAGGTCAAACGGGTGAATATGACCGAGTTGAAAACAAATGACTCCGGTTTTGGTTGGTGACTCGCCAAATATCCGCACATCCCCTAATGCCTTCATTTTTTCTGTGGCATAGGTCAGCAGATGATGTTCGTACGCTGAAATTGCATGAAGGCCTATATTCTGCACGTACTGAATGGCGGTTCCGAGTGCAATGGCGCCGACATAATGTGGCGTGCCAGCCTCGAATTTATACGGCAGTTCGTTGTAAGTAGTTTTCTCGAAGGTGACCCTGTCGATCATCTCTCCCCCCCCCAAAAAAGGTGGCATGGCGTCGAGCCACTTTCGTTTTCCATAGAGGACGCCAATCCCGGTCGGACCGTAAATTTTATGTCCGGAGAAAACATAGAAGTCGCAATCGAGTTCCTGAACATCGATCGCAATATGTGGCACACTCTGGGCGCCATCGACCAGTACCGGAACGTTATGACTGTGTGCCACGCGGATCAGCTCCCGGATAGGGTTAACGGTTCCCAGTGTATTGGCCACATGGGTAACCGCGAATAATTTCGTACGATCTGTAATCAAGTGAGCGAGTTGATCACGCTGAAGTTCACCTGAATCGTCAAAAGGGATATATTTTAAAGTTGCTCCATGCCGCTCGCAAGCCATTTGCCAGGGGACAATATTGGCATGATGTTCCATTTCAGTAACCAGGATCTCATCACCCTGAGAAAGATATTTTTCACAGAAAGAGCGGGCAACCAGGTTGATGGACTCCGTTGTGCCATGGGTGAAGATGATCTCCTCCCGCTCCCTGGCATGGATGAAATCCCGCACGATATCGCGCGCATTTTCATAAGCTTCGGTCGTTTTGATGGCATGAAAATGAGTGCCCCGATGAATATTGGCATTGGTATGGACAGAAAATTCACGGATTTTCTCAATGACCTGAACAGGTCGCTGGGCAGTTGCAGCGTTGTCAAAATAGACCCATGGACGCTTGTTGACTTTTTGGTCAAGGATCGGAAAATCTTTTCTAATATCCTGGTAATTAATACTCATAATCGAAATTTAATTTTACCTGATGCACTCAAGTTTACAATCGTGGCAACGTGAAACCTCTCCTCTCAGTCGTTTGTTTACCAGTCTGTCGATGCTTAGGCGCAGCTGTTCTACCCTAATGTTGGACAACACCTCATGCGCAAAGGCAAACATCAGCATCAATCGGGCCTCCTTTTCATTGATGCCACGGGTCTGAAGATAAAATAGCGCCTCCTCATTGACCTGTCCGACCGTTGCGCCATGCGAACATTTCACATCGTCGTTGTCGATAACCAGTTGAGGTTTTGTGTTCATTTTGGCTGCTTTGGTCTGCAGGATACTGTTGTTTCGCTGATAGGCCTCTGTCTTCTTCGCGCCCGGCATCACATGAATCCTACCGGTAAATGCGCCGGTTGAATTATCATCCAGGATATTTTTGAATATCTGGTTGCTGTGACAGGCGGGCGCAGCATGCTCAATCGATGTAAAGTTGTCGCAGTGCTGATCCTTGTCAGTGAGTGCCAATCCATATAATGCGGCATTGGCATGTTCTCCCTGTAAATCGACATGTAAATGATTCCGGGTAATGCCGCCATGCAGGGAAATGGTATTGGTAATCAGCTGGGAATTTCTCTCCTGGTGAACAAAAATACCGTTGAGGTAGGCTGTCCCGTTGTGCTGATTTTGAATTCCGTAAATATCGACATTTGAGTCGGCATGCATATACACTTCTGTCAGGTAGTTGGCGATGTAACTTTGTATGGCGAGCGTATGGTCACAGAACATCAGCTTGACCTGTGCATTCTTTCCAACTACTATCAGGTTCCGTTGCGTTACATAGAGATCTTCTTCGCTCCGAAGCAGGTCAATTACCTGAATAGGTTTTTCAATGACAATGTTATCAGGCACATAGATGAAAATACCATCCTGAGCGAAGGCACTGTTAAGCGCCACAAGTGGATCTGTGGAAGCGTCAGCAATTCGTCCGTAATACTTCTCAACCAGATCAGTATTCTCTAGGAATGCCCGTTTCATGCTCTTGATGATCGTGCCTTCTGGAAAATGGCTGGTCTTATTCTTTTCGAAATACCAACCGTTCACATGGAACAGGACGTGGGTATCGAACTCCGGCACATCGCAGGTAAAGACCTCCTCCATATCAAAGTCGAAGGAGGTGGAACGGAAGGCACGGCTGTAATTTTCCAGGGCGAAAAGTCTGGTAAGATCCGTGTACCTGTAATTTTCCAGTTTTCTGTCGGGAATCCCCATCCGTTGGAATTCTGCCAAAGCTTTCTTCCTGTCTTTTATAAGAAAATCAGGAACTCCCTCATTGAGAAGAGCGCTGTTTTTTTCAAAAAGACTGGCTATTCGCAGTTCGGTAGATTCCATAAAAGTACTGTCTGCCATAGCGTTATTCTCCCAGTTCTTTTTTGATCCAGTCGTAGCCTTTCTCCTCCAGTTCAAGTACCAGCTCTTTGCCGGCTGATTTAACGATTTGGCCTTTGTAGAGAACATGTACAAAATCCGGAACGATATAATCCAATAATCGCTGGTAGTGCGTTACCACGATGGTCGCATTTTCAGGCTTTTTCAGCATATTGACACCGTTGGCTACAATACGAAGCGCGTCGATATCCAGTCCGCTGTCAGTTTCGTCGAGTATTGCGAGTTTTGGTTCCAGCATTGCCATCTGGAATATCTCGTTTTTCTTCTTTTCCCCACCAGAGAATCCCTCATTTACAGAACGGTTAGTGAGCTGCGAATCAATCTGAACCATCTCTTTTTTCTCCCGCATTAACTTCAGGAAGTCTCCTGCTGAAAGCTCTTTGAGCTGGTGGTATTTCCTTGATTCATTGACTGCTGTCTTCAGAAAATTAATCATACTGACACCCGGAATTTCCACCGGATATTGAAAACTCAAAAAGAGTCCCTCCTTAGCCCTAACGTCGGCAGTCATGGAGAGTAGATCCCTTCCAAAAAAGGTTACTTCTCCTTTTGTTACTTCAAAACTTGTGTTGCCGGCCAGGACATGGGCCAGGGTACTTTTTCCGGAACCATTTGGCCCCATGATGGCATGTACTTCTCCGGCATTGATGGTCAGGTTGATGCCACGAAGAATTTCTTTTCCCTCAACGCTGGCATGTAAATCTTTAATTATAAGCATAATAAGAAAAATTTCGATATGTATTTATCCCACGCCACCTTCCAGGCTGATCTGCAGCAGTTTCTGGGCTTCCACGGCGAATTCCATAGGAAGTTTATTGATTACCTCGCGGGCATAGCCGTTAACAATCATCCCGATGGCATCCTGTGTTGAGATGCCACGCTGGTTGCAATAGAATATCTGATCCTCCCCGATTTTGGAGGTAGTGGCTTCATGTTCGACGACAGAATTTGGATTTCCCACTTCGATGTACGGGAAAGTATGCGCTCCGCAATGCTCACCCAGCAACAGGGAGTCGCACTGTGAATAGTTTCTGGCATTTTCTGCCTTGGCGGCCACCCTCACCAATCCACGGTAGGAGTTGGAGCTGTGACCAGCCGAAATACCTTTGGAGACAATGGTGCTCTTCGTATTCTTACCAAGATGGATCATCTTCGTACCGGTATCGGCCTGCTGATAATTATTGGTGAGGGCGACAGAATTGAATTCTGCCACGGAGTTATCGCCGGCCAGAATACAGCTTGGGTACTTCCAGGTGATCGCAGACCCTGTCTCTACCTGGTTCCAGTAAATTTTTGAAGATTCTCCTTTGCAGAGACCGCGTTTGGTAACGAAATTATAGATACCACCAATGCCCTCTTTATTTCCGGGATACCAGTTCTGGACGGTCGAGTATTTAACTTGAGCACGATCCAGGGCAATGATTTCCACCACGGCGGCGTGCAGCTGATTTTCATCGCGCATCGGTGCGGTGCAGCCCTCCAGGTAGGAGACGTAACTGTCACTGTCGGCGATGATCAGCGTACGTTCGAACTGTCCGGTATTTCTCGCGTTGATTCTGAAATAGGTCGAAAGTTCCATCGGACACCTTACTCCTTTGGGGATATAGACGAATGAGCCGTCTGAAAATACCGCGCAGTTCAGCGCAGCAAAGAAGTTATCATTAGGCGGGACCACCATGCCCAGGTATTTTTGTACCAGATCGGAGTGGTGTTTGACGGCTTCACTGAAGGAGCAGAAGATAATTCCCAGTTCGGCAAGATTTTCCTTGAAAGTTGTCTTGACGGAAACGCTGTCCATCACCGCGTCGACGGCTACGCCAGCCAGCATCTTTTGCTCTTCGAGCGGAATGCCGAGTTTGGCAAATGTGGCCAGTAATTCGGGATCCACCTCGTCGAGGCTCTCGTATTTGGGCTGTTGGCGGGGTGCCGCGTAATAGATAATATCCTGGTAATCAATTTTCGGTATCTTCAGTTGGGCCCAGTTGGGCATCTTCATGGTAAGCCATTTCCGATAGGCTTTGAGGCGAAATTCCAGCATGAATTCAGGCTCTTCCTTCTTGGCGGAGATGATTCTGACCACCTCCTCGTTCAATCCTTTCGGAATAACGTCCGTTTCGATATCTGTCACGAAGCCAAACCGGTAATCCCGGTCAGTAACTTCGTTTATTAATTTATTTTGATCGTCCATTTGAATAAGCTCCACAATCTGTACTTACAGTTTGCATTCAGTTCTACGAATTTTTAATAAGACTGGATACAAATTGGTGCAAAGATATAAAATGCACTACTTTTGACGTGAAATTTGTTGAATAAATCTGAAAC
>Ga0209125_1000903_pt1 | contig 32655 bp, 35 predicted proteins | sample BarGraIncub1131A_FD_184503 | JGI IMG/M metagenome (GOLD analysis project Ga0209125, IMG submission 184503) | Arctic peat soil microbial communities from Barrow, Alaska - Barrow Graham LP Incubations 11-31A (SPAdes) (version 2) | ecosystem: Environmental > Terrestrial > Soil > Wetlands > Peat... | reverse complement strand
GGCTAGTTTAAGCTGTTTTTATTTTAAAGGTTTTCTCAAAAATAATCAAATATTTAATAGAAGTATTTTTTCGATTAGTATAATAAAATATTACAGATTTTAGAATGCACACATCTGAACTGTAACTAATAAGTAGAATGAAATGTCGAGGAATGTTGAATTATAGATGCATAAATGGTAAAATATATGAAGAACAAACTAGGTTTTTTATGTGATAAATTAATAATTAAAAGGAGCGATATATATGGGTTTTTTACGTTGGTTAGGTGGAATAGTAGTATTTTTCTGGTTATTAGGGTTTATACTTAGAATTGGTGGAGGTTTAATTCATCTGCTAATTGTTGTAGCGGTTATAATATTCCTAGTTGATTATGTTTTTGGAAGAGGAAAACACTAGAAGACATATATTGGTACGTATATTTTTATTAAGGTGTAGTAACATATTAGCGAAGAGTATTAGTGTAATAAATAGCTTATTTGCTGTAGATTAATAGATAACTTTTGATAATGCTCCTAATGCTATATCATTTCTGCAACTTTAGTAAAAAGTAAATAAAATAGATGGAGGAAAACAAATGGAAAACAACGAAGATTCTAAATCCCGTGACAAGAATCTGAAATCTAGGAAAATGGTGTATTATATACTAGGTATAATTGAAGCTATTTTTGCTATCAGACTTATTTTTAAGATACTTGGAGCCAACCCAGGTAACACATTTGTATCAATTATCTATACAATTTCAGGAGCTTTCCTGACTCCGTTCAGTAGTATTTTTAGAACTGCTGTAAATAAAGGAATAGAAACACAATCAGTTCTGGAGCCTGCAACTATTATTGGCATGATCGTATATGCACTTATTGCATATGGAATAGTAAAGTTAATTAAAATTTATGAAATCCCTAAGAATAAAGAAATATAAATCATGTTAAAAATATGTTAATATAAAAGGAATGAAAACGTTTATACTTAAAATGGAAAAATGTTAAAAAGGGGGGAATACATGTCTAGATATAATATGTTTCTTACAAATGAAGAAAAGGAAATTTTAATGGGAGGTAAGGGCGAAACTTTAAGAAAGGCAATGGAGTCCGTTGTAAAGTATGGTGAAATCTTTGGTGCAAAAAGACTTGTCCCAATAAATGGACCAGTTCATCTTGTTACTTCCTTTGGGGTTACAATATTAAAGCCTGTTTTTAATATAATGGACGAGCTAATTGAAAATGGTTATAAAACAGCAAAACCCTTTACAGTTAATCCAAGGCCTCTTGATTATAAAAATATTAAATGCAGTATATTAGAAAAGATTGTTTTTAAAATAATGTATGGAAAACAAAAGCAATATGAAAAGCAGCTTGAGAAGGTTGGGCTAAAAGATAAAAATGCATATACCTGTGCTGCATATTTTAAGGAGGTAGGTAACATCCCAAAGCAGGGGGATATTCTTTCATGGGCAGAGTCCTCTGCAGTTGTTTATGCAAATTCTGTTTTAGGTGCAAGAACAAACAGAAATTCAGGCGTTATTGAACTTTTATCAGGAATAATTGGAAAGACTCCTGAGTTTGGCTTTATTACTGATGAAGGAAGAAAGGCAAGTTTCGTAATTGAACTTAAAACAACTAAGCTTCCCTCCCCTCAAGTTTTAGGAAGTGCAATTGGGCTTAAAGTTATTGAGGATGTACCTTATATATTGAACCTTGATAAATTTCTTGGTGAAGGGTTAACCTCTAAAACTAAGGACTATTTAAAAGATATGGGAGCTGCAAGTGCATCAAATGGTGCTGTAGGCTTGTATCATGTTTCAAATATTACTCCAGAAGCAGTTCAGATGGGTAAGAGCCTTTTAAAAGAAAATTATGAAACATATATAATTGATGATGCGGAGATTAAACGAGTTTTAGATTCATATCCTGTACTTTGGAAGGATTTAAATGGAAAACCTGACTTTTGTTTTGTAGGATGTCCACATTTATCTATAGATCAACTTAAGTTGTGGATTGATAATATTTCAATGAAACTGAAATTACATAAAAAAAGCAAAGTAGGAGTATATACTATTTTATGCACACCTCCAGACGTATTTGTTGAATTCGAAAAGGATGAAGCTTATGTTTTGAAATTAAAAGAGATTGGAGCTCATGTTACAAGCATTTGTCCTCTAATGTACATGAATAATCCTATATGTGCAAAACATAATGTTATTACAAATTCAAATAAATTAAGAACTTACACTACTGCAAGATATTTTGAAGATGAAAAGATGCTAAAATTGATTGCAGGAGAAAGCATGAAGGAGGTTATATCTTATGAAGAAGGAGTTTAAGGGCAGGGTAGTCTTAGGGGCTAATGTTAAGGGTGAATGCGTTGTAAGTCATGAAGGATTAAATATACTAGCATCCTTTCAAAAGAGTGTGTTAAAAAAAGAAAAGCAGGTTATCTGCTCAGACCAAAATAACAAGGACTTATATAAGAAAAATCTAACTGGTAAAATTCTTTGTTTACCAAAGACAATAGGTTCAACTACTGGAGGCATGGTGCTTCAAACATGTGCCACTTTAGGACTTACACCTAAGGCGTTGCTTTTTTCAGAACATATAGATTCTCTCGCAGCTGCAGGTGTAATACTAGCGGATGTTTGGAATGAAATTAGGATAAGTACTATTGACTCACTGGGCGAGGAGTTCTTAGAATATGTAAAAGATGGACAAACTATTGAGGTTAAGGATGACGGAACTGTAATAGTGGAGGATTAATGATATGGAATTTGAAAAAATATTTGAACAAGGATCTATTGGAAAGTGCAAGCTTAAAAACAGAATAATAATGGCTCCTATGGGAAATACCAATATGGCTGACCCCATTGGAAGACCTCTTACTAAGATGATTGAATATTTTACAGAAAGAGCAAAGGGGGGACTGGGCTATTAATAACAGGGCTTATCCCAGTTTCCTATGGTATTGAGCCTACTGTATCAGAAGATAATGATACAACTTATTTTCCAAGGATAGATGGCTCATCAAGGACAAGACTTGCAGGTTTTAGAGACCTTGTATCCATTGTTCATGCATATGACGCAAAGATATTTATTCAGTTAACAGCTGGTCTTGGAAGAGTAGGTTCACCTGAACCTGCTCTAAAAGGGAAACTACTAAAATCTGCATCTATAAATAGAAACTTTTATGTTCCACAACTTCCACATTTTCCTTTTACTGATCATGAAATAAAAAGGATTGTGAAAAGTTTTGGACAAAGTGCTATAAATGCAAAGGTTTGCGGTTTTGATGGAGTACAACTTCATGGCATGAAGGATATCTTATGGATCAATTGACCTCTCTTCCTTGGAATAGAAGAAAACTAGGAAGGTACAGAAATAGATTCCAATTTGCCCTTGATGTGGTGAGTGAAATTAAAAAGAGATGTGGGAAGATTTCCCTATTATTTATAGAGTAGATTTGACTCAAGCACTTGAAGCATCTTATGGAAGTGAAGTTTTTAAAAATAATTTCAAGAGTAAAGAAAGAACCGTTGAGGAAGGATTAGAGCTATGTAAGGCTTTAGCAAAGGCAGGCGTTGATGCCTTTGAGTAGATAAAGGCTGCTATGATAATTGGTTTTGGCCACATCCTCCAGCTTATTTCGAGGATATACCTTATGTTGAAGAAATAGCAGGAACCCTTAAAAAATATTTTACTGAAAACAGTATAAAGGCAAAAGTAATTGCAGTAGGAAAATTAGGAAAACCTGAAAAAGCAGAGGAAGTTCTTGAAAAGGGCTATGCGGACTTTTTTATGCTAGGAAGACCGCTTCTTGCAGATCCATACTGGCCGTGTAAGGTTTCAGAGGGGAAAATTAAAGAAATTAATCACTGCATTGGTGACCAAGAAGGCTGCATTCAATCCTTTATACTTGGCGGGCATCCATGTTGTGCAATAAATCCCTATACTGGCTTTGAGGAAACAAAAAAACTTGTGAAGACGGATAATTCTAAAAGGGTGGCAGTTATAGGAGGTGGCCCAGGCGGGTGTGAGGCAGCGAAAACTGCATTTCTAAGAGGTCACGATGTAACATTATTTGAGGAAAAGGGAAGTCTTGGAGGTCAGCTAGAATTAGGTAGCAAAATGAAAATAAAACATGACCTTTTAAGATATGTTACAAATCTTAAGTATCAAATGATGCTTTATGAACAAAAAGGTCTTAAAGTAAAACTTAATACAAAAGCGATTTTAGTTGATTTAAAAGATAAGTTCGATGTAATAATATGTGCCACTGGACTTAATGCTAAAGTGTCTATGCTTCAAGGTATTGAAGGGATAAAATACTGTGAGGCAAGAGAACTATTGCAAAACAATATGGAATTACCAAGTGATGTTAAAAAAGTGACTGTAGTCGGAGGTGGAGTTGTTGGTTGCGAAATTGCTTATTCGTTAAGTTATGAAAAAGCCCTTCAAGTTACTATTGTTGAGATGCTACCAAATGTTATGACTGGAGTTGTTCAGGCAAATCGGTCCATGCTTTTATGGATGATGATGGGTGACGGTTCACCTACAAACAAAGAAAAAGATAAGCTTAAAGATCCTGTAAAGATTTATAATGCATCTCAAGTTGTAAAGTTTGAAAATGGTAAGGTATTTATTAAAGCCAATAAAGGAAGAAAAAATCAATATACACCCTGGAACACACTTGTTCCAGAAAACATACACAATCCTTTTGATAAAGCACTTAAAATAAACAATACTGAGGAGCTTTCCTTTGACACAGATTATGTAATATTTTCAACAGGTGGTTCCTCAATGGACGATTTATATTATAATTTACTTAAAGAAAAAGCAGCTCCTAAAATTTTTTCAGTGGGGGATGGAAGAAAACTAGGAAGAGCATGGGAGGCGATTTCTGAGGCAAATGAGGTAGCTAGAAATATATAATTGAGGAATTTGAAAATGCTTGTTATAAGCGAAAAATGGAGGTGACGACTTATGCAAATCAGATACGACAGAAAATATCTTAAGTATGTATTATATGTTGCACTTGCAGCAACCTTGATTTTTATAAGTTATTATATAGTCTTTAATTTCACTAAATTTTTAATCAGTATAAGTAACATAATCAAAGCTTTATTTTCAATATTGACTCCCCTAATTATTGGTATTATAATTGCTTATCTATTATATCCATTAACAAAGATTGTAAAAGGTTTTCTTGTTAAGCGTGTAAAACTTAAGTATAAAGCCCATTTGTTAAGTATTATACTAACATATCTAGTAGCAATTTTAATATTTATCATTCTTATTTATAGTATCTATGCAATGATTGGAGGACAAATTAGTAGCAATGAAAACTTATCTGGTATGTTCACTACGATTGGTGATTACATAAAACGTTATAATGAATTCTTTACGTACATTAATCTAAAAATTACTGATAGTGGTCTCTCTTTGGATTTAAAGGGGTATTTATCCCAAGCGATTCAGCAAATATACTCATATTTATCAGTTTCTATAAATGGTATTATAAAACTATTTACAGGTATAGGTATCAGTATTATAAATACTTTTATTGGCTTGTTTATTTCCTTCTATTTATTAAAGGACTATGAGTTTTTTAAAAAACTCTATATGAATTATATGAGTCTTACAATGAAGGAATACAAATTTAAAAACCTTAATAAAACAGTTCATGAAATTAATCATATTATATCAAAATTCATAAGAGGTCAGCTCCTTGATGGGTTAATAGTTGGCATAATCAGTAGTATTGGACTATCCGCTATAGGCATGGATTTTGCTTTGCTAATTGGTTTTACTGCAGGTATTGCCAACATTATACCCTATGTTGGTCCATTAATTGGTTGTATTCCAGCAATTATTGTGGGTGTTCTAAGCCCTAACCCTATTATTGCGCTATGGGCTGTGCTCATACTTCTGGCGGTACAACAACTTGATGGTGCTGTTATAGCACCTAAAATTGTTGGAGATAGCATGGGGCTACATCCAATTTTTGTAATCATGGCAGTAACTATAGGTGGTACACTAGCCGGTATAGTTGGAATGCTTCTATCTGTACCTATCGCGGGTATAATAAAACTCTTCTTAACAAAGATAATAATGAAACGCCAGGAACAAGATGCCACCGACATCAAAATTAAATGATATAATTTCATTTGTAAAACAATTTAAAATACAGGCACAAGTGTGATAATCACTTATGCCTGTATATTTTTATTTAAATCATATTATTTCCAGATAGTCCTTGTCTGGAAGTGGATTAAGCTTTGCCGTTGGAAGTGTTTGATACCAATAGGCTACAGCTGAGATATCATCTTGAAGAGGTAAAAATCTTCCACCTGAGCGCCAACCTAAAGCTTGGATGGTAACCTTTAATTCCTTTTCAAATCTGATGGGGTCCGTTATATGCCAACGATATAATCCAAATCGAGTTTGGGAACTATATACTCCATCTGGACGAAGTACCTGATGAAGTCCTGCATAAGGGGTTGAAAACTCTTGATATTGTTTAGTTTCTTGATTTTCAAAATTATAGGAACCACAAAAATAATCTTCTGTTCCAGTGCCACAAATTGTGGGGAATTCTTTATCCTCATCAATATAGAATTTAATTTCTCCTTCACCCCACCAACCAGTGTTGTTTACGCCCCAAGCCATATAGGTTCCAACATAATGACCTTTCCCATTAATTCCATCAACTATAGTGAATACTTCCTTGTATTGAACTGGATTTACTCTTCTAAAGCTAGCATGGAAGTAAGCACAATCCTCAGGAACCTCTGTCAAAGTATAATTGATCTGATAGAAAATGGTCATCTCTTCTTCTCCAATATTTGTTAGAGTGATAACGCACTTTTTACGAAAAGGCATTTCCCAGTAGCAATTAAAAGCACTTCCTGGGTTTACACATATTGCTAAAGAGGAAAGTTGGGCAAATTTACCCCAACCAGAAGCAAAGAAATCTCCAATTGGACATTCTACGGAAGGATTCTCCTGCCCATCCCAATATATTCTCAATATGCTATATCTCCAATAGCCTGTAGGGGTCATCCATATTTGCTCAATAGCCCCTGGACCATCTATATCAGCAAGAGTTAAGGTATCTCCAGGCTTAATACCAATACAAGGTGATACTTTCCAGCCCTGCCCTAATTCCCTAGCTGCGCTATTTGCATCGGTAACCATTGCCATGCCGCCTTCGCCTTTTTCTCCTTTGAGATTTTCAGGGGAAATCGATCGGCTTTTTGCATCTGACAAACGGGATAAGTTACCAAGATTCATTCCAAGTCCATTAAATTTTTCCATAAATGCCTCCATAAATAATAGATTTTAAGTTAAGTTAAATTAAAGCTTATATTTATATTCTAAAACATGTTTATATAATTGTATTTAGCCAAAGTTGACTATAATTTAACTATTATTGCTATTATTTTAGCATTATATTAAAATGATGGTAAGAAATATATATTTTAAAAGAAGGTATTAATATGGATTTCAACTACCTTTCTCCATATATACGGGTTGCAACGGATAGTACAATTCAAGCTCCCTGGAAACTCAATCAGAGAGTTATTTTTGATTATGAGCTCCTCTATATTAAAGAGGGACAAGTAAAAATAACCATAGAAGATGAAGTATACATGGGTGTACCTGGGGACGTTTTTCTTTTCAAGCCAAAGCAAACACATTCTATGGAAATCATGGGAAACAACAATTTGAGACAGCCACATATACATTTTGACTTATTTTATGAAGAGTCTAGTTCAGAGGTGAAAGTTTGCTTTAGACCTTTGGAGAAAATAAATACTGAAGAGATGAATTTTTTTAGGAAGGATATAACTTCCAATTCTCAGATGCACCTTCCAAGCAAAATTAAGATAAAGAATATAGAGTTTTTTGAAAACCTACTCTTTGAAATAATACATGAATACTCTGAAAAAGAATTATTTTACAATATAAGCGCAAAAGGTCATTTTATTAATTTGTGGATCTATATTATAAAAGAATGTGAGGAGAACGAAAATATAAGCTATAAGGCTAAAATGAAGGAATTAAATAAGATTAAGGAATTTCTTCATTCTAATTTAGATAAAGAAGTAACCCTTGATAGGCTTTCAGCTTTATTTAATATAAGTAAATTCCATTTGATTCGGCTTTTTAAATCAGCCTATGGAATGACACCAATACATTATCACACAATATTAAGAATAGAAAAAGCAAAGGAAATAGTTCAGTACAGTGACTTTAGTTTAACAGAAATTTCTGAGAGATTTGGATTTCATAGCATAAATGCATTCAGCAGAGCCTTTAGAAAAGTCGAAGGGGTAGCTCCTTCATTTTATAGGAATAAGATATATGGAAATTGATTTAAAATAAATTTAAATTTTTGAAACTTTTCATATGCTTTCTTAGTCTAATACACATAAAAAGCTAAAAATCAATTTGTAGAAAGGGGGGCATAAGTATGGAGGAAGAATTAGTAAACTCAGCTAAAGCAGGAGATAATGAAGCTTTTTATAGTTTAATCTCTTTATATAAGAGTAAATTATATAATACTGCATATTGTTATTTAAAAAATGAAGTAGATTCCCTAGAAGCTATTCAAGAGGTAACTTGTAGAGCCTATATAAAATTAAATAAAGTAAAAGAACCAAAATATTTTGGCACATGGATTATGCGAATCTTAATAAATTACTGTATCGATGAGCAAAAGAGGAAGAAAAAATTCATATATCAAGAGAAGGATCACTCTATTGAAAATAATGAATTTAATTTAGATAATACTTTAATTGAAGCTGCTATTAACAAATTAAAACCAAAATATAAAAATGCTATAATATTAAAATATTTTCAAGATATGTCCATACAAGAAATATCGCCTAAAGCTATAGAGCAATATATTAGAAAGGGCATTAGCTTAGGGATTAAAAGGAAACACAAAAATAATATAAAAGTTTTAGTAAATATTGCAGCTATGATTTCTGTTATAATTTTCATAACATCTATTCGTATATCACCAGTTTTCGCAGGGTATGTTTCAAAGATCCCGGGACTTTCCTATATAGTAAATTTAATTAATTATGATAAAGGAATAAAAGCTATTGTAGATAACAATTTTGTACAGAATGTTAATATGACCACAGAAAAGGAAGGATTAGTAGTTACAGTTAAAGATATTATTATAGATAATTCAAAGGTAATAATATTTTATTTCATTGAAGATAAGGGGAAGCATAGGTTCATAGGCTTGGACTCCTTTAAAATAATGGATATTGAGGAGAAGCCAATGGACAACATTTCAATTTCTTATGGGGGCCTTGATCAAGATATGAGCATAAATAAAAAAGTGGAAAGCTCAATAGAAATAGATTTTTATAAGGAGACAATAATACCAGAAAAGCTGAAGCTTGAATTCAAATTCAGAGAAAGTTTAAATAGTAATGATCCCTTAAGGGATAAAGGAGAGGCATTAAAATCTATCTGGAATATAGAGGTACCAATTGATAAAAGTAAATTTAGGACCTTGGAAGAAAACTATACTATAAACCAATCCGCTCAGGTTCAAGGGCAAAAAATACTTTTCAAAACTACTGTTATTACCCCTACAAGAATAGCGGTGGATGTAGAATTTGATATAAATAATACTAAAAAAATACTCAATTTTGAGGATATAGCTATTGTTAATGAAAAAGGTGAAAAGTGGGGAATTATTAATGGTAACGCAGGTACTAGAGCTGATGATAATCACAACTCTCTATTTTTCCAAAGCAGCTATTTTTCTAAATCAAAGGAGCTTTATTTAGAGGGGACTAGTATACAGGCAGTTGATAAAGACAAAGCAATTGTAATTGTTGACACTGAAAACAACACCTTAATTAATGCACCAGATGATAAATTAAAATTAATTTCCATTACTAAAAATAGTAACCAAACTAAATTAAAGTTCAGCTTAGAAAAAGATAAAGTCCTTGACTTTAATAGATTATATAGCATATTTTATAGCATTTTCAAAGCAGGTGATGGAAAAACCTATGAGTCTAATACTGGTGAGTTTGATTCTAGAGAGAGTGGTGTACAAAATTATGAGTATGATATAGCTGGTACAGAAAAATTTCAGAATCCAATTTATTTAACTATTATTGATTACCCTACAAGGATTAAAGGAAATTTTAAAATAAAAATAAAATAGTTTCAGCACCAATGAAAAATCAATTTAAGGTGGTGTAAATGTGGAATTCTTATTGATAAATCATACAAAAGAAATATTACCTTATATGGAGGAAATGTTAGCTGCATCAGTTATAGCCATTGATACAGAAACCACAGGTTTGGATCCCCACACTTGTGAAATTAGATTGATACAACTAGCAGTAGAAGAAATACCAGTTTTAATTATAGATTGTTCAACCTTTCTGCCAGAGGGTCTGCCTATCCTTAGAGAAATTATTTTATCAAAAGCTGTTAAAATTTTTCAAAATGCTAAATTTGATTTGCAGTTTTTGTTAGCACTAAATATACCAGCACCAAAAGCTGTTTTTGATACAATGCTGGCAGCTCAACTTCTTAGAAGTTCAGGTGGGCCACAAAGAGTAAGATTGGAGGACCTTGTACTTCACTATCTAGGGGAGAACCTTTCAAAGGAAAAACAGAAAAGCGATTGGAGTGGCATTTTAAGCAAGGAGCAACTCACATATGCAGCAAAGGACGCAGCAGTATTGTTACCTTTAAGGGATAAAATGCTTGTAGAAATAATAAAGAATAAGTTGGTGGAGGTAGCCAGACAGGAGTTCTCATGTGCTAGGGCTATAGCTCAAGTTGAGTATAATGGAATAAACCTCAATTTAAAGCTATGGGAGGAGCTAATAAAGAAAATTGAACTTGAACAGCAAAATTGCTTAAAAAAACTATATGAATATTCAGGTAAGCCAACAATTCAGACAGGGTTTTTTGATGAAAAAGTATTAAACACAATAAATATGGATAGTAATAAACAAATTCTAAATATACTAAATAGGTATGGGATTCCAGTTTCCAATACTTCAAGACATGCTTTAGCTCCTTTTTCAGATAATCCTCTTATTCAAGTTATAACTGAATATAGACGATGTACAAAACTTCTTTCAGGTTTCCTTTATTCTATACCACAGCATTTAAATCCTAAATCACTTCGGCTACACCCAAAGTACTCGCAAATGGGGGCTTGGAGTGGACGGATGAGCTGCGGAGGTCCAAACATTCAGCAAATACCTCGGGACAACAATTTTAGAGCTTGCTTCACAGCTTCCCCTGGAAATAAATTGGTCATTGCAGATTATTCCCAAATTGAATTGAGAGTAGTTGCAGAAATTTCTAAAGATGAGTGTATGATAAGGGCTTATAGAAATGGAGAAGATTTACATCGTTTAACAGCGGCACTTGTAAGTGGGAAACCTATAGCTCAGATAACAAAAGAAGAAAGGCAATCTGCTAAAGCAATGAATTTTGGTTTGGTTTTCGCCATGGGTGCAAAAGGATTACAAATCTATGCTCAAGAAACTTACGGTGTCGATATGACCCTAGAGGAAGCAGAGCAATTTCGCAATAGATTTTTTACTGCATATCATGGAGTAGCCTCTTGGCATAAAAGGCTGAAAAACAATCCTCCAAAGGAAAGTAGAACTTTAGCAGGACGTATTCATGTATATAGTGACAATTTTGGAGTCGCAAGCCTTAGTAACACACCAGTTCAAGGCAGTGCGGCAGATATTATTAAAAATGCTCTAGGAAGGTTAGCATACAAATTAGATATAACCACTACTAAAATTGTTGCGGTTATTCATGATGAGATTATCCTTGAAACAAAAAGCGAACTAGCTCTTGAAGTATCAATAATTCTAAAAGAAACCATGGAAAAAGCCGGAGAAGAGTATGTAAAGCTTATTCCTATATTGGCAGATGTCCAAATTGCTGATAGTTGGGCTGAAAAGTAAAATACGTTTTAGGCAAATTCCTACTTGAATGCTATCTAATATTATGATAAAATAAACACAAAATTAAATAGTCATTTAACAGGGGAGTTGGTATTTCCAGCTGAGAGTAAGAAAGTGAATCTTAGACCCTAAGACCTGATCTGGGTAATGCCAGCGTAGGAAGTTGTTTCTAAGGCAAATAACATTGTTATTAACAATTAGAGAGCACAAATCTACGGATTTGTGCCTTTTTTTATTTGGACGTGGGGGACATACTGGGGACATACCTATGGTTTTCAGGTGTGTCCCCAGTATGTCCCCCATCCCACAAAAAAGGAGAAACAAATATGAAAAAAGTATTAACGATAGCAGGGTCTGATAGCTGCGGAGGTGCAGGAATTCAGGCTGACTTAAAAAGCTTTAGCGCAAATGGAGTATATGGTATGAGCGTTATAACAGCAGTAACGGCCCAAAATACTCAAGGCGTTTTTGCAGTACAGGATATAACACCTGATATAATTGGAGCGCAGATTGATGCTATTTTCCAAGATATTAGTGTAGATGCAGTTAAGATAGGCATGGTTTCTCAAATTTCATCAATTGAAATAATAAGTGAAAAATTAAAAGAATACAAACCTAAAAATTTAGTATTAGATCCAGTTATGATTTCTAAAAGTGGATATTCCTTGCTTCAACCTGAGGCGAAGAGGGCATTGATTGAAAAATTGCTCCCCCTTGCAGATGTTTTAACTCCAAACATCCCAGAAGCGGAGGCAATACTTAGGGAAGTGTTTAAAAAGGAAGTCAAAATTGAAAATGTTGACCAAATGATAAAGGCTTCAAAAGAGATACATAAGCTTGGACCAAAATATGTATTAATAAAAGGAGGACATCTAGAAGGGAAAGCAATTGATATTTTATTTGATGGCATAAAAGCTACCTATATTGAAAGTGAGAGAATAGACACAAAGAATACCCATGGCACTGGATGTACCTTATCCTCTGCCATCGCAGCCAATTTGGCCCTTGGATATTCTACTGTTGAAAGCGTTCAAAAAGCAAAAGAATATATAACTATGGCAATAGAACATTCTTTGGATATTGGGAAGGGAGTAGGGCCAACGAACCATTTTTATTCTTTATACAAAAAGGCGGGAATGAATTATGAATAATGAAAATAAACTATCCTTTTGGCATTTCGCTTTCCTTTGGTGTGGTGCAGCTATTTCAATTGCAGAAATTCTGACTGGAGGGTTTATTGCTCCCTTAGGATTTAAAAATGGATTTATTGCCATTATTCTTGGGCATCTTATTGGGACATCAATATTCGTTCTTGGAGGAATAATTGGAACAAGGGAACAGATTCCCTCAATAGCATCAACTCGAATATCCTTTGGTTTATATGGTTCCTACTTATTTTCTATATTAAATGTTCTTCAGCTTGTTGGATGGACTGCAGTTATGATAAAATCTGCGGCGGAATCTTTAAACTTAATAAGTAAGGCTATGTGGTCCATAGATAGTATGCCCTTATGGATTGTTACAATAGGAATGCTTACAGTTATATGGATAATCTTTGGTATGACAGGTTTCAAGAAAATTAATACCGTAGCTGTATTTCTTCTTTTTATACTAACAATTGTACTTGGAAGGATTATCTTTAAAAGTGGGAAGGTGTTTTCAGCTCCAGCTAGTAGTGGAATCTCTTTTGGTGGAGCCCTTGAGCTCGTAGTTGTAATGCCCTTATCCTGGCTTCCCTTAATTGCTGATTATACAAGATTTGCAAAATCAGAGAAACAAGGGGCCTATGGTAGTTTTCTTGGTTACTTTATAGGTAGCTCTTGGATGTTTATAATTGGACTAGGTGCTGCTATTTTATATAAAAACCCAGACCCTTCCGCAATGCTTCTAGCAGCTAACCTTGGTATATCAGCTTTTGCTATAGTGGTACTTTCAACGGTAACAACCACCTTTATGGATGCATATTCTGCGGGGGTTACTTTTCTTAACATAATGCCAAAGCTTAATGAAAAAGCAACAGCAATTGTTATGACATTAGTTGGTACAATAGTTTCTTTATTCTTTTCGATTGCTAATTATACAAATTTTCTATATGCAATAGGCTCAGTGTTTGCTCCACTATTTGCCATACTTTTAACTGATTACTTTATTATAAAAAAGCAGACAAAGGTAGTGGATACACTTCTATTAAACATAGGTGCAGCACTGATATGGGCAATAGGAGTAGTAGTTTATTATATTTTTATAAAACTTGATTTTATATTTGGAGCTACAGTTCCATGTATGATAATAACCGCAATAATTTATTTAATAGGTTGGAGGTATATAAACAAATGGAAATTAATGAAAAATTCAAAGAACTATTAAAAGGTGTAAAGGAAAATAAACCACTAGTCCATCACATAACTAATTATGTAACAACAAATGACTGTGCTAACATAGTACTGGCTATTGGTGGATCCCCTGTAATGGCAGACGCTATTGAAGAAGTAGAGGATATGGTTTCAATAGCATCGGCGCTTGTAATTAATATTGGTACTTTAAACGATGTTAAAGTAGAATCAATGATTAGAGCAGGTAAGAAAGCAAATGAAATAGGAGTGCCTGTAATACTCGATCCTGTAGGAGTAGGGGCAACACCTTACAGAAAAGAAACAGCATTAAGGCTAATTAAGGAAATTAAATTTTCTATCATAAGAGGTAATATGGCTGAGATAAAGATATTAAACGGAATGAGTGCTCTTTCAAAAGGCGTTGATTCTGAAGAAACCCAATCTGACAATGGCAAGGATATTGCTAAAGAGCTGGCACAAAAATTGAATACTGTTGTAGCAGTCACTGGAAAAGTAGATTATATTTCCGATGGCACAGGGGTGATAACTTTGAATAATGGGCATGAGATGCTTTCAAATGTTACCGGAACTGGTTGTATGAGTACCTCCTTAATAGGAACTTACTGCGGAGTTACAAAGGATTATTTAGTTGCAGCAGCTGCAGGAATTATAACAATGGGAATTGCAGGAGAGATTGCGCATAATAACCTTATAGGAAATGAAGGGTCTGGAAGCTTTAGAGTAAAACTAATGGATGCAATTTATCGTTTTTCCCAAGAGGACTTTGATAATATTGGTAAAGCTTATGAAGAATAAAATTGATTATTCAATTTATTTAGTAACAGATAGGTCAGTTTTAGGGGGGAGAGATCTATATAAGGTAATAGAGGAGGCAATACTCGGTGGAGCAACCCTTGTCCAATTGAGGGAGAAGGATATTTCTTCCCTTGAATTTTATAATATTGCACTTAGGGTAAAGAAAGTTACTGACAAGTATAATATTCCTTTAATAATCAATGATAGGATAGATGTGGCACTTGCTGTGGATGCTGCAGGGGTACATGTAGGACAAACTGATTTTCCCTGCATTGTTACTAGAAAACTAATTGGAGAGAATAAAATATTGGGTATATCGGCTTCTACTTTAACTGAGGCCTTAAAAGCACAGGATGAGGGAGCAGATTACATTGGAGTAGGTGCCATGTTTCCAACAGAAACTAAACTTGATGCAGCCCTGGTTAATATGGACACACTTAAGAATATCAAAAGAGTAATAGGTATTCCTGTTGTAGCCATTGGTGGTATTAATGAAAATAATTTTATCAAATTATATGATGCGGGAATAGATGGAGTTGCTGTAATATCAGCTATTTTAGGAAAATCTGACATAAAAGCCGCAACAGAAAAGTTTAAGAAGGACTAATTAGGTATAGTTACTAAACTTATATGTTGTGAAATAAAGGATTTTATAATTCGGAAAGCTATTAAAAGGAAGGAGTTATTATTAATAGTCATGGGTTCAATAGTCGGAAATAATATTAACATTCTATAAATATACACAACAATAAAAGCAATTCCTACAGTTACATATATTATTATTTCAATCTTTTTACTATTAAATAATGGCTTTTTTCCATATATAGAAACAATCAAAACGGGAGTTGCTAACCAGAATAAAGGATGATAGTGGAAGGCAGTTTTAAAATCTAATCTTAGAAATGCTAAAGTAGCTCTGGTTAAACCACAACCAGGGCAGGGAAGGCCAATAACATCCTTAACTAAACAACCAATATGAAAAAAACTGGTAATCAAAACAAACGTAAATAAGATAAATACTATAGAGAGGGAATAAAATATTTTTTTTATTTTTTGATATATAGTTTTGTTCTTAATATGCATTTATTTACCCCTAGGTTATAACTATTTGTGAATTTAGAGCATATTTTGTTTTATAAAAACATAAATAAAAGCTGTCTCAAAACTTTTAAGACAGCTAAGGTAATTGAGTTAAATAATCAGTATTACTTTAATCTATTATTGTAGACAGTTCCAAGAGCATTCAAATTTTTAATTAATATATGCATTGCAATAAAGGGTCCTATTCCGAAAAGAAAAGCTCCTAATAAAAACCACAATATAACGCTTTTACCATTTTCCTGAAAGGAAAGATTGTATTTGGGTGCATTAGTCTGCAATCTATTACCTTGCTTATAATACCGTAAATACTACAGGTTATAGCTGATAATAATATTACAACTATATAGTTTGGATTAGGATCATTGTCGTCAGCACAAACCAAATTTATGTCCTCATTATAGGTATACCAGAAATAAATAGAATAAATACCGCAAGTAATGATAGATAAAAGAATTAACGTGGTTAGACTTCTTTGTTTAATCATACCAATTCTCCCTAAATTTAGTTTATTACATTTATTGTATCAAAATATACAATAAAGTATATAATATTAAATTTGGTACATTAACAGGCGTTGTAACAGAAGATTTATCTTCAAATGGAAAAGTTATAGAATATATGGTGGACGAAAGAAGTGAATTGAACACTAGTTATGGAGTCCTAGTGCCTCAATATGAAGAAGCTGGTGTTAGAAGAAAGCATATCAGTTCTATTTCATTTTTCAATAACGGAAATATTAAGAGCATTTCTATGCAGGAGCAGGTGAAAATTACAACCACAGTAGGTGTTTCCCTGCTGAATTTTTAACTTTTTATGAGGATGGAAGCTTAAAAAGAATATTCCCTTTGAATGGTAAATTGACAGGATTCTGGTCTGAAGATAATGAATATAATATGTCAGAGGCATTTAATTTTGATTTCCACTTTGGTAAGTTTTCAAAGAAAATAATTGGACTTTATTTTTATCCAAAGGGTGAACTTAAAAGCATAACTTTTTGGCCAAAGGATAAGATAATAATAGAAGCACCCTCTGGTAAAATGCTGGGGATAATAATTCCTTGAAGTAAAACCATTAAAAAAAGAAAATCTTTGTTCATCCTGTGAATCTTGTTCAGGGTGCTCATAAATTAATTTGTTATACTAGTTATATATAATCATAGGCTAATGAGGAGGTTTTTAATTATGCTTGATATAAGAACTATTAAAAAAATAATAACTGGGGAAAATGCTGTAGATGGTGCTGGTGTAAAGCTAGTAAGAGTCTTTGGATATCATGATACTAAAGACTTTGACCCATTTCTACTCTTAGATGCCTTCGATTCTGTTAATCCACAAGATTATATCCTGGGTTTTCCTTGGCACCCTCATAGAGGTATAGAAACAATTACTTACCTTATACAGGGTAATATAGAGCATGGAGATAGTCTTGGTAATAAAGGAAATATTTTAGACGGTCAATGCCAATGGATGACTGGCGGGTCAGGGATAATTCACGAGGAAATGCCAAAACCAAGTGAAAGAATGTTTGGACTTCAAATGTGGCTTAACCTACCTGCCAAAGATAAAATGGTACCACCAAAGTATAGAGGGATAGAAGCGGATAGCATTCCTATAGTGGATGAAAACGGTAGTAAGATACATATTATTTCGGGAACCTATAATGGAAAATCAGGTGCCCTGGAAGGTGATTATGTTAAAGCAATTTGTTTAGATGTAGAACTAATTTCTGGATCGAAGTGGTCTTTAGACACTGAAAAGGATAGCACGCTGTTTGTATATATTCTGGAGGGTGAAGCTTATTTTGGTCCTGAATTTGATAAACTAATTCCAGAAAAGCATGTAGTATTATTTAACGAAGGAAATAAATTTATGGTAAAAGCATCAAATAAAGGTATAAGGTTTTTACTCGTGTCAGCTAAACCCCTTAATGAGCCTATTGCTTGGGGAGGCCCTATTGTTATGAATACTAAGGAGGAATTGAAGCAAGCTTTCGTTGATCTTGAGGAAAGTACATTTATTAAATAATAATTAAGTAACTAATGTAAAATATGATTTTTGTAAACCATAAAAAAGGTTAGGGTGAAACTAAAAATGATATTATACAAACAATACGCTAGCACTATGATTGTAATATGCATTTTGTTAAACCTATTTGTTAGCACTAAGGTTAACGCGACAAAGTTAGGTGAAGCTGACATCAAGACATCAGTGAAAGAATGGAATGCTAATTGGATTTGGGATACCAGTATAACAAGCAACAATTGGATGGATTTTAGAAAGAAAGTGTTTCTAGATCAAGTTCCAAATTCAGTTATTGCAAGAATAGCAGTTGATTCACATTATTGGTTGTATATAAATGGTGAATTAGTGGTCTTTGAGAGAGAGCTAAAACGGGGTCCCACTCCGGATGATACATATTATGATAATGTAGATATAAAAAAGTATCTGAAAAAAGGTTCAAACACAATTGCAGTCCTTGTATGGTTTTGGGGAAAAAGTGGGGCTAGCTACTCTAACAATGATAGTGGGAAGGCTGGTTTCTTGTTCCAAGCTGATTTTGGAGGCCAGAGTGTTGTCAGTGATAGTAGTTGGAAAGTTTTAAAGAACGCTGCATACCTAGACGACCGAGTCATTAACCCGCTTAATCAACCAAACTATCGTTTACCAGAGTTTAACATATACTATGATGCCAGAAACGAAGTAACAGAGTGGTATTTGACATCTTTTAATGACTCAAATTGGGAAAATGCTACAGAACTTAGCAAGGCAACTTCCGCTCCTTGGAATCAACTCTATGAACGTACCATACCTCTTCTGAAGGACTATGGGTTGAAAGAATATGAAAATATGAACACCTATAGGAATCATATAACTACAGCACTTGAAAAAATCGAAATGGTAATCCCATATAATGCACAGATAACTCCTTACCTTAAAGTAGAAGCTCCAGCAGGCTTAAAAATCAGTATGAAGACTGACAACTACAGAGATCCTACAGGCAATGGTAACTTTGTTATGAGCACTTATATCACAAAAAGTGGAGTTCAGCAATTTGAAGCCTTAGGTTGGTTTAATGGTCAATATGTAAGCTATCAGATTCCTGCAGGTGTTTGAGTGATAAGTTTACAATACCGTGAGACGGATTATAATACAGAATTAAGTGGATCCTTTTCCAGTGATGATGCCTTCTTTAATCAACTATGGCAGAAGTCTCAAAGGACTCTTTATATTACAATGAGAGACAATTTTATGGATTGCCCAGATCGTGAAAGAGCCCAGTGGTGGGGTGATGCTACCAATGAAATGAACATGATGATGTATGCATTAGATACAAATTCTTATAGTTTGTATAAAAAGGGGATAAATACTCTTATAGGGTGGACAAAATCTGATAAAGTGCTACCATCGGTTGTACCCAGCCATAACTTTTCAAATGAACTACCTATGCAGATGTTGGCAGGTATCAACGGTTTCTGGCAGTACTATCTCTATACTGGGAAGAAAGATCAACTATTAAAAGTTTATTATAGTGCTAAAGAATATCTTAGTCTCTGGTCAATTGGAGCTAATGGTTTGGTTACTGTTGTGAAACAAATTGCAGAAGTTCTAGGAAAAACTGAAGATATTCAGGGTTATGACATAAAACTCTCATCTATCAAAGTAGCTTTCAATTCCTTCTGGACCAACACTGGGTATCGGTCGTCTCAAGTTTCTGTACCAGATGACCGTGCAAATGCAATAGCAGTTCTCTCCAATCTAGCAGACAAAAACAAATATCCGATTATAAGAAATGTTATGGTAACTATTAAGAACTCCAGCCCATACATGGAAAAATATGTATTAGATTCCCTTTGCCAGATGGGCTCCATGAGGGAAGCTCAGGATAGAATCAAAGATAGATACGCAGATATGGTGACAGGTCCACAAGCATATTCTACTTTATGGGAATTCTGGGTTAAGAATAATGGAACCAAAAACCATGCATGGCCAGGTGGAGCATTGGTTACAATGTCCAAATATATGGCAGGTGTTGCACCTATCACACATGGGTATGATACCTATCAGGTAAAACCCGATATGGGATGTTTAAATGAGATTAATACCGTTGTTCCCTCAATCAAAGGTGATATTATCATTGATATTAAACGTAATCTTATATCGAGAAACTTTAAACTCATACTAACTTCTCCTAAAAAAAACATCTGCAATTGTTGCAATTCCTCGTTTTATAAATGAGAATACCAGAGTAATGGTAGACAATACTATTGTTTTTAAAGAAGGGGAAGAAGTAGGAAAGGTTGATGGAATAAACTATAAAGCTATCGATTCAAAATATATATATTTTCAGGTTGATCCCGGGAAATGGGCTTTTAACTCTGATATAAATTGATGGACATAGTTTCTAAAAGTTATACAACTCCAATTATGGTTATAGAAATCTTCTTTTTAGCTTTTATGTAGAAGTAGTAATAGTAATAGTTAAGATAAAACCCAATTTAAACCTTGACAACAAGAAATATCATGGTTTATAATCTATATGAAAACGATAACACATTTAATGTGAAGTATAAAGGATAAACAAGTCTATTATTTAATAAATAAAGACTAACAAAGCATCATACATCACAATAATGGGTTATAAGCCAATCAATTAATTGTTTAATTGACATAGTAGACAAACAGTATTAAAATAATGTGTGGAAACGGTAACATATTTAGGAGGGGAATTTAATGAACAAAAAAAGATTAATTGCAGTATTTACTACTCTAACACTTACAGCTGCATTGTTTGCAGGCTGTAGTAGCTCAACTAAGACTAGTGATGATTCATCAAAAGCTGCTACAAGCAAAGCTCATATGGGACTTTCAACTGATGCAGGTGGTTTAAATGACAAATCTTTTAATCAAGCGGCAGATCTTGGTATTAAAAAGGCACAAAAGGAATTTGGCTTTACTTATAAAGCTATAGAATCAAAAGTAAAAGAAGACTACGAACCAAATTTAGATGCCTTAGTTAATAATGGAAATGATATTGTTTTCGGGATAGGCTTCCAAATGGAAACCGCAATGGAAGACATAGCAAAGAAATATACAGATAAGAAATTTGCTATTATTGACTCTGTTGCAGTAGTTGATCAAACAGCTGCTACAGGAGTTCAGCTACCAAATGTTGAATCTATTCTTTTCAAAGAGAACGAAGGTTCATTCTTAGTGGGAGTTGTTGCAGGTAAGATGACAAAGTCCCATAAGATAGGTTTTATAGGTGGAATAGACATGCCATTAATTCAAAAATTTGAAACTGGTTTTGCAGCAGGTGTTAAGTCTGTAGATCCAGAAGCAGCTAAAGGATTAATCGACAGAAAAACAGTAAAATATGCAAACTCATTTACAGATACAAACTTAGGATATGAAGCAGCAAAAGCCCTAATAAACGATGGCTGTGATATTATATACCATGCTGCTGGTGGTGTTGGTGAAGGTATGTTCAAAGCAGTAAAAGAAGCAAACGATAATGGAAAGAAAGTATGGGCTATCGGCGTAGATATGGATCAGTCTTTAACAGTTCCAGAATATGCATCAGTAATTCTTACTTCCATGATTAAGAGAGTTGATGTAGCAACTTACAATGTTTCTAAAGAAGTAGTTAATAATACTTTCCAAGGTGGAAAAGTTCTTAATTTAGGCTTAAAGGAAGATGGAGTTGGTTTAGCTGCAACATCTAGCAAAAATGTTCCAGCGGATATATTAACTTTAGTTACTAAATATTCAGATGCAATTAAATCTGGTAAACTAGTAGTTCCAGATAAAAAAGGTGAAGCAGCTACCTTTGTTGCTCCAACTGATATAAAGTAATTTTTAATTGCTAGATGGGTAAAACCATCTAGCAATTTTTAAAGAAGTATAATAACATATGTTTTTAGTTGGCTATGATTATAGATTGGAGGAAAGAGAACCATGAATAAGGTAATTGAAATGAAAGGCATTACTAAGATTTTTCCAGGAACCATTGCAAATGAAGATGTTAATTTTGATTTGCTTGAGGGAGAAACTCATGTATTGCTTGGTGAAAATGGTGCAGGGAAAACTACCCTAATGAATGTTCTTTATGGTTTATATCAACCTGATAAGGGAGATATATATGTAGATGGTAAATTAGAAAAAATTCTTGGACCTAATCATGCAATTAAATTAGGAATAGGAATGGTTCACCAACATTTTATGCTAGTTAATAATTTTAGTGTAGCTGAAAATATAGTTTTGGGACTAGAACCTGTAAAGGGTATAAAACTCAATTTAAAGAAAGCAATCCAGGATGTAAGAACTTTATCTGAAAAATATGGCTTTGCAATTAAACCTGAAGACATTATTGAAGATATTACTGTAGGCCAACAACAAAAGGTTGAAATACTAAAGGCTTTATATAGAGGAGCTAAGGTGTTAATCCTTGATGAACCCACAGCAGTTTTAACACCCCAGGAAATTAATGAACTTGGTATAATAATTAAAAACTTAGAAAAAGAAGGCAAATCAGTAATACTTATAACTCATAAGCTTAAAGAGGTTATGAGGATGAGCGACAGAGTTACTATTCTACGTCGTGGTAAGATAACAGGTACAATTAAAACTAAAGAAACTACAATGGACCAGCTTGCAGAACTAATGGTAGGAAGAAAAGTAAATTTTACTATTGACAAGAAGCCTCAAGTGGTTGGCACTGAAATGCTAAGGGTGGAAAACCTTATAGCCAGAGACCGAAGAGGTATCAATGTAGTGAATGGATTAAGTTTAACGGTTAATTCAGGAGAAATCTTAGGTGTAGCAGGTGTAGATGGAAATGGACAAAGTGAATTTGTTGAGGTGTTGACTGGTCTTAGAAAAGCACAATCAGGGGAAATATCCTTATATGGTAAAGATATCTATGGAAAGACCCCAAGGCAAATATCAGAATGTGGAATAAGTCATATCCCAGAGGACAGACAAAAGAGAGGTCTAATACTTAATTATTCTCTATTTGAAAATTCAGTATTAGGACTTCATAGAAAAAGTCCTTTCTCCAAGGGAATGGTAATGAATTATAAGGCAATAAGAGAGTATTGCAAAAAAATGATTAAGGATTTTGACATAAGAACTCCCAGTGATGAAGTTAGCGCTTCCTCATTATCCGGTGGTAATCAGCAAAAGTTAATTGCAGCTAGAGAAATATCCAAAAATCCGGATTTGCTAATAGCTTCTCAACCAACTAGAGGTCTTGATGTAGGAGCTATTGAATATATTCACAGAAGATTAGTTGATGAAAGAGACAAGGGTAAGGCGGTACTTTTAGTATCCTTAGAACTTGATGAGATATTAGCCCTTTCAGATAGAATTGCTGTGATTTTTGATGGGAAAATTGTAGCAATTATGGACAGGAAGGATGCTACAGAGACAAAGCTAGGCATACTTATGGCAGGTGGAAGCCTAGAGGAAAGTAAAGAAGAGGTGAAAAACTTTGAATAAGCTAAAAAACAGCATCCTTAAAGGTTTAAAGAAAATTGCATATCCAGTTTGTGCAATAATTGTAGCTATATTCATTTCAGTTTTTTTCGTAATATGGGCGAAGGAGGATTCAGTATTCCATTACTTCTCTACCTTAACGGATTTATTCAGTGTTATATGGAAGGGTAGCTTCGCAACTAAAAGGCAAGCTTTTACTACCTTAGAATATATAACACCACTGATATTTACAGGACTGGCAAATGCCATTGCCTTCAAAACTGGACTTTTCAACATAGGTGTTGAAGGACAATTCATGATGGGGATGCTAGCTGCTGGTATTATAGGTGTAATACCAGGTTTAAATGTTTTTATTCATATTCCTCTCATGATTATTGGAGGAATGCTTGCGGGCGGAGTTTGGGGATCAATTCCAGGTTACCTAAAAGCAAAGCTTGGCATAAATGAAGTTATTAACTCTATAATGATGAACTATATAGCACTAAATATTATCAATCTATTAATATTAAGAACGGCAATTGGTGAACAAAGAAAGGCAGCAACCCCAATTATTCAAATCAGTGCCATGATACCTAGATTTAATAACTTAAGTAGAGCAAATATAGGTATAATTATTGGAATAATCTTTGCAATATTTGTTTTTTGGCTCTTATGGAAGACGACAATTGGCTACGAATTAAGAGCTGTAGGTAATAACCCCCAGGGAGCAGAATATGGCGGTATTAATATAGCTAAAAACATGATAATCGCTATGGGACTATCAGGAGCTATAGCAGGAATAGGTGGAGCACTGCAGGTATCGGGTATACTTCATCAAGTGCAAAACTTTGTAGACCTTCCAGGTTATGGGTTTGATGGTATTGCAGTGGCCTTACTTGCAAAGAGTAATCCAATAGGTTGCATTTTTGCAGCCATATTATTTGGTACTCTAAATAGTAGCTCGAAAATTCTTCAACTTAATGACATACCAAAGCAAATTGTATATTTGATACAAGCCGTAGTTATTATATTTATTGCAACAGATTATATAGTAAAGTATTTCAAAGAGAAGAAAAAGAAGAAGGTGATTGTCAATGGATAACATTACAATTATAGTAGCACTAATTGCAGCTACTTTGAGGATGGCCACTCCTTTAATATTTGCAGGGCTTGGTGGGGTGTTTTCAGAAAAGTCTGGAGTTGTTAACATTGGACTTGAAGGTATCATGGTTACTGGCGCGTTTTTTGCAGTCTACGGAACCTATGCTACAAAGAATCCCTTCATTGGAATAGTTTTCGCTATAGTGGCAGGAATGGCAATTGCTTCAATACATGCATTCTTATGTATAACTATGAGAGCGGATCAAGTTATATCAGGTACTGCCATAAACTTATTTGGTACTGCCTTTGCCTCCTTCATGATAATGAAAGTCTTCCATAAAGGTGGTCAGACGGATACGGTAACCTCACTGCCTTATAAATTACCTAAGTTTATTACTAACATTCCTATAATAGGAAATTTAGTTAAGGATTTAAATTGGTTTGTAATAATTGCATTGATTTTAGTTTTAGTTTCAAGCTTTGTCATATATAAAACAAGATTAGGTTTAAGAATAAGAGCTGTAGGAGAACATCCAGCAGCAGCGGATACTATGGGCATAAATGTTTATAAAGTAAGGTATCTATGTGTAATATTATCCGGAGCTCTCGCAGGCCTTGGGGGAGCTGCTCTATCAATAGGTATAACTCCTGTATATAGAGAAGGAATGGTGTCAGGTCGTGGGTTTATTGCTTTAGCAGCCGTAATTTTCGGAAATTGGAAGCCAAAGGGAACTATGTGGGCATGCATCCTATTTGGTTTTGCAGAAGCTTTGCAAATTAAAGCTCAAAGCTTTGGACTTAATTTGCCACAGGAAGTTTATGCAATGTTTCCATATGTTTTAACAATGCTTGTTTTAGTTGGCTTTATTGGGAGAACTGCCCCACCAGCAGCTGATGGTGTCGCTTACGAAAAAGGTAAGAGGTAAAACAATTAGGAATTAGGAGGGTGTTAGTATGGGTATTACAATTACGGATATTGCACAAAAATCCGGAGTTTCCTTGGCTACGGTCTCAAGAGTTTTAAATAATTCAGGATATGTAAAGGACGAGACTAGGGAAAAAGTATTAAGTGTAATTAAAGAAACAAACTATACACCTAGTGCTATAGCAAGAAATTTATCAAAAAATCAAACTAACACTATTGGAGTGATTGTTCCTGATATTACAAACTCTTATTTTGGAGAGATAATTAAAGGTATTAGTATAGTTGCAGAAGCTGAAGATTTAAATATAATTTTATTTAACACTGATGACAATTTAGAAAAGGAATTAAGGGCTTTAGAGGTAATAAAAGGTCAAAGAATAAAAGGAGTGATTATGACTCCAAATTTTGGAGGAGATGAACTTAACACCCTTTACATTAATAAACTTGAAAATACAGGAATTCCATTAGTACTTGTGGCTGCAGATGTAAAGTATGCAAATCTGAATGGTGTCTTTGTAGATAATATTAAGGGAGCTTTTGATGCCACAAGTATTTTAATAAATGAGGGACATACTAAAATTGGAATAGTAAAAGGGCAAAAAGAATCACAACCTGCTATAGATATGTTTATAGGATATCAAAAGGCGCTATCTTATAATAATATACAATTTTGCGAGGATTATATTTACAGCGCAGATTTTAGGTTAGATTTAGCTTATGAGGTAACTAAAAAAATGTTACAACAAGAAAATAGACCTACAGCCTTATTAGTAAGTAGTAACATGATGACCCTAGGATGCGTTAAGGCAGCTCTTGAAGCTAAACTTAGGATTCCAGAGGACTTAGCCATAATTGGCTTCAATAAAAATGATATTTTCGATTTAATTGGAATAGGTATCTCCTATGTGGATGATGCAGCAACAGAGCTTGGACGGATATCCATGGAAATGCTAAGCGAACTTATAAAGAATGTGGATATCCAAGGAGTTAAGAGAGTGACCATTAAACCCACAGTTGTATTAAAGGGTTCTGAAAAAAAGAGTAAATAAAAAAAGGAAGGATCGTGCACTAATGAATTTAGCAAAGTATATGGACCACACAATTTTAAAGCCAGAAACAACCATAGACGAAGTAAAGAAAATTTGCCTAGAAGCAATTGAGTACGGATTTGCTTCAGTATGTATAAATCCTTATTATACTACCTATGTAAGTGAACAATTAAAAGGAAGCAACATAAAAACCTGCGTAGTTATAGGCTTCCCTCTAGGTGCAAATACAAAGGAAGTTAAAGCTTTTGAAGCAGCTCAGGCGATTGTTAACGGAGCACAGGAAGTTGACATGGTTATAAATATAGGAGCACTAAAGGATAAAAATTATAAAATAGTAAAACAAGATATTGAAGAAGTAGTTAAGGCAGTTGCGAAAAAAGCTATTATAAAAGTAATTATAGAAACTTGCCTCCTAACTGATGAAGAAAAAATAAAGGCTTGTGAAATATCTAAAGCTGCAGGAGTAGATTTTGTTAAAACTTCCACAGGCTTCTCAAAAGGTGGAGCAACTCCAGAAGATGTAGCTCTAATGAGGAAAACTGTTGGTGAAGAATTGGGTGTTAAAGCATCCGGGGGAATTAGAGACTATGCTACTGCAGTTAAGATGGTGGAAGCTGGAGCTAGTAGATTAGGTGTAAGTGCTAGTGTAGCTATTGTAAATTCTAGTGTTAATGTATCTACTGATGGTTATTAAAGGAGAACTTAACTATGAGAATGTATGACTTAATAATCAAGAAAAGAAATGGTGAAGAACTTTCCACAAAAGAAATAGATTTTATTATAGAAAACTATACAGAGGGAAGTATTCCAGATTACCAGGTATCCGCTATGTTAATGGCAATATATTTTCAAAAGATGAATATGAGAGAAACTACTGCTTTAACTATGGCAATGGTTAATTCAGGTGATATATTAAACCTTTCACAAATTCAAGGAATTAAGGTTGATAAGCACAGTACAGGAGGTGTTGGTGATACAACCTCTTTAGTACTTACGCCTATGGTGGCAGCGCTTGGCATACCAGTTGCTAAAATGTCAGGAAGAGGCTTAGGACATACTGGTGGAACTATCGACAAGCTTGAATCCTTTCAAGGCTTCTCTGTAGAAATGACAGAAACTGAATTCATAAACAATGTTAATACAATAAAAATAGCTATTATGGGTCAAACCAGCGATTTAGCACCAGCTGATAAAAAGCTTTACGCGCTGCGTGATGTAACTGGAACAGTAGATAATATATCTCTTATTTCCTCAAGTATAATGTCAAAAAAAATAGCAGCTGGAGCTGATTGTATAGTTCTTGATGTAAAGGTTGGGGATGGTGCTTTCATGAAATCCTATGAGGATGCAAAGAAGCTTGCCCAGGTAATGGTTACTATAGGTAATAGTGTAGGGAAAAAAACTGTAGCTATCATATCTGATATGGATCAACCCTTAGGCTTTGCAGTTGGTAATGCTCTAGAAGTAAAGGAAGCTATAAATACTTTAAGTGGCAAAGGCCCAGAAGACTTATTAGAGTTATGCTTAACTTTGGGTAGCAATATGGTTTATCTTGCAAATAAAGCGAGTAGTGTAGAAGAAGGAAGAAAATTGCTAATAGGTGTGATTAAAGATGGCTCAGCTTTAAGTAAATTTAGAGAATTTATCGGAGCACAAGGTGGAAATACTGCTCAAGTAGACAATCCAGAACTTCTGCCAAGGGCTAAGTATATAACTTCCGTTAAAAGTGATAGAGAAGGTTATATTACAAAAATAAATGCACAAAACATAGGCTTAATTTCAATGGAATTAGGTGCGGGAAGAAGGACTAAAGAAGAACAGATCGATTTAGCAGTGGGTATAGTTCTTAATAAAAAAAGAAGTGATAAGGTGAGAATAGGTGATACAATTGCTTACATTCATGCAAATGATGAAAGTAAGATAGAAAAGGCTACGAGAGATATTTTATCAAACTATATTATGACTTCTGAAAACACCGCATATATACCCTTGATTTTTGATACAATTAAATAAGAAGGAAAAAATTCTTGTTTTTATCAATGTGTAAGCGCTTACTTGTTTTCTAAATGAGAGCTTGCATATAATTAAGGGAGGCTATAATTATGAATAGAGCAATATGGATAGTACTAGACAGCGTAGGTATGGGAGAAATGCTTGACGCTGAAAGCTATGGGGATAAGGGAACTAATACCCTAGGCAATATATCAAAGGCCTTTGGTGGCTTAAAGATACCCACCTTATCCAAACTTGGATTAGGTAATATAGATGGAATGGTAGGCTATGAAAAAGTAGAAAAACCTCTAGGAGGCTATGCTAGATTTGCAGAAGCCTCTAAGGGAAAAGACACCACCACTGGACACTGGGAAATGGCTGGTGTAGTTTCAGAAAAACCCTTTCCAACCTTCCCAAAGGGATTTCCAAAAGACTTAGTTGAAAAATTTGAAAAAGAAATTGGAAGGAAAGTTATTGGTAATACAGTGGCATCAGGAACTGTTATATTAGAGGAATTAGGAGAAGAGCACTATAAGACAGGTAAACCAATAATATATACATCAGCAGATAGCGTGTTTCAAATAGCAGCTCATGAGGAAATAATTCCTCTGGAAGAATTATACAGGATATGTGAGATAGCAAGAAAAATGCTAAAGGGAGAATTTGCAGTTGCTAGAGTTATTGCTAGGCCTTTCTTGGGAAAACCAGGACAATTTGTTAGAACAACCAATAGAAGAGACTTCTCTTTATTACCACCCTACGATACCTTATTGGACAAATTAAAGAAAGCTAATTCAAATGTAATGGCTGTAGGCAAAATAGAAGATATATTTTGCAAGAAGGGTGTCACGGAAGCGGTCCATACAATAAGCAATATGGATGGCATGGATAAGACCTTAGAATATATGAAGCAAGGGAAAGCAGGCTTAATATTTACAAACCTTGTGGACTTTGATATGAAGTGTGGACATAGGAGGGATGTAGTAGCCTATGGAAAAGCCTTAGTAGAATTTGATGACAGATTACCAGAAATACTAAAGGCTATGACAGAAGAAGACATTTTATTCATTACTGCAGACCATGGCTGTGATCCAACTTTTAAGGGCACAGATCACACTAGAGAATATGTTCCTTTTCTAGTTTATGGAAAAAGTATAAGGCAAGGGGTTAATCTGGGAACAAGGAGAAGTTTTGCAGATATGGGGCAGACCCTAGCTGAAATGTTTAAGACAGAGAAGCTAAGTAATGGAGAAAGCTTCTTAGGTTGCCTTATTTAAGATAAGGGACTTATTTAAATACACGAGGAGACTTAAATGAAAAACAGCAGAAATAAAATTTACGCAGTGGACATCATTATGTCTTTCATAGTTGTGTTTGGTGTGGTAATGTTTTTACCTATGCTGCCACATCTTCAGGAATATTTTGCAGTAAGTGTCACACAAATTTCATGGCTACCCAATATAGGATATCTTACTATGATTGTATTTTCAATTATTGTTGGGAAGCTAATAAACAAGGTTGGAATTAAAAACCTGATACTCATCAGTTTATCACTGTGGATTTTAGGTATAGTAATTGAACTGATAGCTTTAGGTAGCATAAGCTTCTATACATTTGTAATGGGTAGATTCATAGAGGGGGTGGGGGAAGCCTTTATCTTCCCAATATTACTATCCATGAATAAAGCTGAGCTTAAGGTAGCTAAGGAAGAAAAGATAGGATTAAGTTTGATAGAGTTTAGCGCCGCTCTTGGTGGGCTAATAGCAGCAATGATTTCAGGTAAGCTTTTAAATAATCCGGGTAAGTTTCTGGTAATTCCTATTTCTATTGCTGTTATAACTATGGTATTCATAATTTTTAAATTTAATAAAACCAGGTTATTTGAAGAACAAAAAGAAGTAGTAAATGAAAAAGCAAAAGAAAGCATGAAGGCTTACATAAGTTTATTGATTATGATTTTCATGGTTCAGGCTATATTTGTTTCCATTCAGGTTTATCTAGCCTACTATCTTGAGGTCTTTAATGCATCTTCCTTAACAGGAGTCATTATTTCCATAGAAGAAGTAATGATAGGGCTTGGTACCTTAGCTCCAATTTTTATATTTAAGAATATGTCTTTTAAAAGGATAAGAAATATTATTGTGGTAGCGCTTGGGCTTGGGTCAGTAATATTAGCCCTGCAAATATCAATTTATATTGCGATTGCTACCTCAGCTGTTATAGCCTTTTTCGTAGGAGCAGGCTTTACAGCATTAAATTTTTACGTTCTAAAAACAATTAAGACTAAGGTTACTCAAAAGCTTTCTCTTTACTCTACCATTAGAATTTCAGGTGGCTTTGTCCTATCCATAGTATGGGGTAATTTAATTGAAAGTTATAAAAGCTCAGGTCTTAGCTATAGAGAAATCTTCAAATATTTGTACTTATTTGAAGGTATATATATAGTATTGATATTTATTATTATAGTCTACATGCAAAAGAGAGAAGTAAGTTTTGAATAGTAAAAGACTTAAAAAAAACAGGAGGGTAAAAAATGGATTATAAAGAACTAATTAAAACAGCTCTGGATTATAGAGAAAGAGCATATTGTACCTATTCTAATTTTAAGGTAGGAGCGGCGGTATTATTTGAAAGTGGAAAGGTTTATGGTGGCTGTAATATTGAAAATGCCTCCTTTGGAGCTACAAATTGTGCTGAAAGAACTGCTATATATACAGGAGTATCAGAGGGAGAAAAAATTATAGTTGCCATTGCTGTAGTAGGAGATTTAAATAGTTACACTTATCCATGTGGTATCTGTAGACAGGTAATAGCAGAGTTTGCTACAGAGGATACAAAAATCATAATAGCTAAAAGCGAAGAAGAGTATATGGTTAAAACTTTAGAGGAAATAATCCCAGGATCCTTCACTAAAAAGGATTTAAATAAATAAAAAGGGGACATGAAAATGAGTATACACATTAATGCAAAAGCTGGAGAAATCGCTGAGAGCATACTTTTACCAGGAGATCCACTAAGGGCTAAGTTTATAGCTGAAAACTTCCTGGAAAACGTAATTTGTTATAATGAAGTTAGAGGAATGTATGGTTTTACTGGAAATTATAAAGGGAAGAGAGTGTCTGTTCAGGGAACAGGTATGGGAATACCTTCTATATCTATATATACTAATGAATTAATTCAAAGCTATGGAGTTAAGAATTTAATTAGGGTAGGAACTTGCGGTTCCTATAAGGAAGAGGTTAAGGTTAGAGATCTTATAATAGCTATGGCAGCTTCAACAGATTCAAATATAAATAAAAACAGATTTAATGGGATGAACTATGCTCCAACAGCTAGTTTTAAGCTTTTAAAAAAATCTTATGACATAGCGGTTGAAAAGGGCTTTGACCCAAAAGTAGGAAATATATTTAGTTCAGATACCTTCTACAATGATAATCCAGAAGAGTGGAAGCAATGGGCAAAGTTTGGGTGCTTAGGTGTAGAAATGGAAGCGGCAGCACTTTATACCCTAGCTGCTAAGTATGAGGTAGATGCTTTAGCTTTATTAACCGTAAGTGATCATCTTTTAACTGGAGAAGTGACTACAGCTGAAGAAAGACAGACAACCTTTACAAAAATGATTGAAGTTGCTTTAGAAACTGTAAATTCATTATAACTTTCATTTCTATAAAAGTATGAGTATTCAGACAAAACCTGTGTACTCTACTTTTATTTGAAGAAAATTAGAATATATTCATATTTTAATTTTTGTACAAGGGGGATATAATGGAAGTATAGATATTGTTATAGCAAATCTTTTTGATTGTGTAAAGTGAGCTATGAAAAAACTGAATAAAAAAGTTAAGCCAAAACACTCTAGAATTATTACAAAAATAACCTAAGTTTATTCCAATGATG
>Ga0209125_1000902_pt1 | contig 32690 bp, 28 predicted proteins | sample BarGraIncub1131A_FD_184503 | JGI IMG/M metagenome (GOLD analysis project Ga0209125, IMG submission 184503) | Arctic peat soil microbial communities from Barrow, Alaska - Barrow Graham LP Incubations 11-31A (SPAdes) (version 2) | ecosystem: Environmental > Terrestrial > Soil > Wetlands > Peat... | reverse complement strand
GTTCATCCAGTACTCCCGCCAGTTCACGATGCCGATCACGCAGACCGCGAGCATCGCCAACGTGTTCCAGTCGGCCGTGGCCTCCGCCGAGCGCGTCTTCGAGCTGCTGGACGCCACCGAGGAGGTGCCGGACACGACGAGCCCGATCGTGCTCGAGCACGCCACAGGCCGCATCTCCTTGGAGAACGTGTCGTTCCGCTACGACCCCGCCACCCCGCTCATCGAGGACCTCAACCTCGAGGTGGAGCCCGGCCAGACCGTCGCCATCGTCGGCCCGACCGGCGCCGGCAAGACCACCTTGGTCAACCTGCTGATGCGCTTCTACGAGATCGATGAGGGCCGCATCGCACTCGACGGTATCGACATCAAGGACATGACCCGCGACAACCTGCGGACCACCTTCGGGATGGTGCTGCAAGACGCCTGGTTGTTCAGCGGGACGATCCGCGACAACATCGAGTACGGCTACGTGGGCGCGACCGAGGAGCGGCTGCACGATGCGGCGCAGGCCGCCTACGTCGACCACTTCGTCCGCACGCTGGCCGACGGCTACGACACGGTGCTGGACGACGACGCATCCAATGTCTCGCAGGGTGAGAAGCAGCTGCTCACCATCGCGCGCGCGTTCCTGGCCGACCCGGAGATCCTGATCCTCGACGAGGCGACCAGCTCGGTCGACACCCGCACGGAGGTCCTGATCCAGAAGGCCATGAAGCGGCTGATGCACGGGCGCACGTCGTTCGTCATCGCGCACCGCCTGTCCACGATCCGTGACGCCGACATCATCCTCGTGATGAACCACGGTCGCATCGTGGAGAAGGGCACGCACACGGAGCTGCTCGCGGCCGAGGGCTTCTACTTCGACCTCTACAACAGCCAGTTCGTCGAGGCCTACGACGAGGCGGTGTAGCGCTTCGGGGTCTCACGGCAGAAGGGACCGCCCTCAAGGGCGGTCCCTTCTGCCGTCAATACCACCGAACGTCGCCATCTTGGTGCTGGATCTACGACCCCTACGGGCGTCCACTCGCCGCCACCGTCGCGTCCTCCACCGAGGGGACTATCGTTGATCAGTCGGGCTCTTGTCTCGAGATTCGCGCGACAACCGCGCCGCACGCTCCACGCGAGCGATGCCCCAGCCCCAGGCGGCGATTGCCCCTACCATCAATACAAGGCTCCCTAAGACCCATTGCAGGTCCAATCCGAGAGACCACGCCAAGCCGACCAGGGCGACGATCGCTACAGCGGTGGTAGCAACTCCGACCCTGCGCACCGGCCAACCGCGACGGCCCCCCAGTATGCCCACCGTCACCAGCGCAATCATGCAGACGCCGAAGAACGTCAAGATCCAATCAAGCGAATCCACTTTGCCACTCCGATCTGTTCACAGCTGACTTCAGTCGGCCAGTTCCAACGCCGCTCCAGCAATCCCAGCATTCATTGACAATACCGCCGCAGCAGGCCTGCCTATGCCCGGCACTAGAGCCAGAGCTCCCGCACCTGTGGTAACCCAATTCCCGATTCGAGCCGCGTCGCTCACGTGCCCATTGCGGTATCGCTGTTCATTCAAGTAGAACCCACCTAGGGTGCAGGCCCCGGAAAGGGCACCGGCTGTCATTGCCAGCGTGCCGAAGCTCACGCCTCCAATGCCTGTCCACGATGTCCCCGCAGCCAGAACCACGAACACGCTCGCCGCGGTTCCGGCGACGACACCAACGGCAGACAGCACATTGGCCGCCACGTGGAGCCTATCGTCCATGTCCTGACTTGCCTCATCGGTGCCAGATGACCCTACCACCGCAAGGGCAGTAACCTCATCCTTGGCTCTCCCCGCAACAATCTTCGCATCCGCCCTGGCCTTCGCCCGCGCCTTATCCCGCGCCGCCTGCGCCGCCTTCTCCTTGACCGCTTCCTTGCGCGCCTGCGCCAGGAACGCCGCCTTGCGCTTCGCGTTCTTCGTCTTCGTGTAGGCGTTCACCGCGGCGTCGAACTTCGTGCCGGCGCTCTCGCCCCAGATGGCCGCCATACCGCTCGGGTCGGTCTTGCCCACCGGGTCGCCGCCGCAGTACTGGTACGCGCTCTCCTGTGCGTCGGCTCCGATGGCGTCGCGGGAGATGAACTGCGCGCTTGCCGGGTCGTAGTAGCGCTGCGAGCAGTAGTACAGGCCGCTTTCCGCGTCGTACACGTAGCCGGCGTAGCGCAGCGGCTGGAGTGTCGCTACCGCCTGCGCGACGGGCAGCGGCAACGTGGGCGAGGACGCGACGGTGGCGGCAACTGGACGCCCGTAGGGGTCGTAGGTCCAACTTGCGATGGCCGCGCGTGAGTACTCGGTAACCCTGAGCACGTCTCCGCGGACATCGGTCCAGATCGGCAGCGTGTAGGTCGTGCTCGTGTCCGGCATGCTCACCGACAGGGCCATCGGCTTGCCCAGCTCGCTGTAGAGGTAGGTCATCGTGGTGGCCTGACCCGCCGTCGTGCTCACGAGTTGTGCCAGCGACGTGCCCTCCCACACGTACGTCGAGGTGGTGACCACGCCGGCCGAGGCCACGACGCTTCTCGTGCGCTGACCGGAGGCATCGTAGGAGTAGGAGGCGGTGACATCGTTGCTTCCGTCGCGGCCACGGTCGAGCGTGTAGCCGGTCAGGCGGTCGGCGGCCGACCATGTGTAGGTGGCAGAGGCGTCCGGGGAAACCTGGCCGGTGCGACGGCCGCGAAGGTCGAAAGCGTAGGAGGTCACCGCACTGCTGGCGATGGAGGACGCCAGGTGCCCGGCATCATAGGTGAGGTCCATGTCGCTCGCGTGCGTGATCTGACCTGCGGCGTTGTAGGTGTAGGTGCGGGTGGACTCACCGCTGGTGACGGCTGCGGCCAGTCGTCCGTCGGGAGTGTAGGTGTAGGCCGTGGCGCGGTCGTATACGGATTCGCTCGTCTCACGCCCTGAGCGCGGGTCGTAGTGGTACTGAGCAAAGTAAGCGCCCATGTCCCACTGCAGAGAAAGCCGACCGGCCTCGTCCCAGCCGCTCAGACCGTAACCTGCACGGCCCCGCCCGCTCCGGTACTCCCACAGGCACGGGCGACCCGCGCCGTCGCGGGAGATGAGGTCCGCACCGAGTTTCGTCGAAGCCGGACCCACACCCGTTTCCAGCTTGCGACCAAGCTCGGGACCAGCGGGTGAGTATGAGACCGTGATCGTGCTGTCCGCGATCGTACGAGTGACGGTCGTCACCCCGGAGGCGGAAACCGCCCAGCGACACGTGCTGCGCGAGCCGGTCACCGTGTCCGAGGTCTCGACCGCTCGCCCCATCTCGTCGTAGAGCGTCGAGATGCGGTGGACTTCGGCACTGCTCCCGTCGCGCTCGACTCTGCCGGTGGTGCGCCCGAACGGATCGTAGGTCGTCTCGATGCTGCTGAGGTCGGCGCTGGTGACGCGGGTGGGGCGACCGGCGGCATCATAGACCGCGATCGTGGTGGCGTCGGCCGTTCCCGCCGCCACCCGGGCCGACCGGGTCACGCGTCCGCACGTGTCGTAGTCGTTGCGCGTGACGAGGCCGTCGGGGGAGGTGGCCTCAAGCACCCACCCGAGCGCGTTGTAGGTCGCATACGACACGCGGCCCGCCCCATCGATGGAAGCTGACGTGCTGCGTCCGAGCAAGTCGTAGGCGAACGTCGTGACCACCCCGGACGCGTTGGTGCTCGTCAGACAGCGCCCACCGAGGTCGTAGGTCGCCGAGACCGTGGCCGTGGCGTTTCCTTCGGCAGGCGCGGCGCTGCTGATCTCGTTGCCGGCGGGATCGCAGACGTGGGTCGACGTGGTCTCCCCCGCCGGGTCGGTGGCCGCCACATCGCCGTCGGGCGTGTAGCCGAGCGACGAAGTCTCATCGATGGTCTGCCTGGCGGCGACAAGGCGACCGTCCGCATCGGTCACCGTACTGGTCCCCCATTTGGGATTCGACTGCGGATCGGACCCGGCTCCGGACATGAAGCCCGCACTCGGCAACCAGGTGTTCGCGACGACGCCCTTGGCATCGTAGGCCGTCTTGTAGCGGCCCTGATCCGAGACGTCCGAGGTGAGGCGCTGGCCCGAACCGTCGTAGTCGTTCACGGTGGTGCGCCCGACGTGCGGTGACCCGGCGATGTCGAGATATCGGCTCTCGGTCAAGGTCAAGCCCGTGGGATCCACAGTGCCGCTCGCCCAGTCCGACCACGATGCTCCGGCCGTCCGGGAGGTCTCGATCTCGCTGCCAAGCACGTCGTAGCGATGGTTGGTGGTCGCGCCTGCCGCGTCGGTGACGGACACGACCCGACCAGACAAGTCGTAGACCGCCTCAGCGGTTCGCACACCGGCCGGATCGGTCTCCGTGAGCATCTGCCCGAACCCGTCGAAGGTGCGCCTCGTCACCAGATCGGTGCCGGAGAAGTCGCCGGCGCTCAGCGCCACTGCCTTGTAGGTGACGGTCGCCGGCTGCGTGAAAGCGCCGTAGTCGGCGTAGACGACCTCAGCGCTTCGGGTGGCACTGATCGCGCTCGTGACCGTCTGCACGCGCCCGTGGGTGTCGCTCCCGTAGCCAAGGGCGGTCTGAGACCACGTGCTCGCGGAGAGTTGACCCCGCACCAGCGTGACATCTCCCGTGGCTCCGTATTCGTACGTCGTGACAGCCTCGCGTGGGTCGGTCGTGCTCACAAGATCGTCGGTCGCGTTGTACACGCTGACGCTCTTGTGTCCCGAAGCGTCGGCGGAGACGATCTCGTTGCCGCGAGAGTCGGTCACCGAGTCGGTGACCACGCCGGCGGCGGTGACCGAGTGGCGCGGGCGGCCGCTGGGTGCGTAGTCGCCTGTCTCGGTGCCGCCGCGCGAAGCGTCAGAGACCGCCGCGTTGCCCCGCGCGATCTGCCTGCCGGTGGGATCGAACACGAATGTCTCGGTGACCGTGGTGTCTGTCGAGTCCAACCCGACACGCGCGGGCCGCGACACGGTGGCCGTATACGTCGTCGGGTGGGCAACAGCGACGTAGCGCGCGTCGATCGAGGCCGGGTGCGGATAGTCGAGGCGCTGCAGCTTGCCGGCGGCATCGTAGGCGATGCCCCAAGCGGCCGCCACGCCACCCGGAGCGAAGTCGGCGACCGAAGCGCCGCTGAGCGTGCCGCTCGCGTCGTAGCTGTAGGTCACCGTGGCGTTCTCGCTGGCGCTCAAGTGCCGCGTGACCGATCCCGCCGCCGCGTCGTAGTCGACCCGGCGTGTGCCGGACGACGTCGTGTAGGTGGCCGAGGTCACGTGCGCATCCGGCTCACCCGAGAAAGAGACCTCGATCGTGTGCCTGTTGGCGGCCTCGATCGACAGGGCTGCGTCACTCCACGCATACGTCACGGCGTCGCCGCGGCGGTCGGTCTCGCTGACCAGGCGGCCGGTAGCGTCGAAGCGCAGCGTCGTCCCGCCCTTGAACAGCAGCTCATAGCTGCTGGTAGTGGACAGCCAGGCGAGCGTCGCGGTCATCGAGTGCGGCGCGGCCCATGTGTTCTCCACACCGCCGGCGGTGAACAGATGGCGCACGCCGCTTTCGTCGGTGTAGATGCGGGTGCCGGCCGGTCCGGCCACCACGCTCTGCTCGAAGTTGAAGCACCAGCCCGCACTGGGCGTCGTGGCGCTCGCGACGTCGGAGCGGTAGGTGCGCGCAAGCACCGCGGGCGGACCGTAGGAGTCGATGGCCAGATCGGTCGCCGACAAGGTGAGCGCTCCGGAGTCGAGTTCGGCCTGCGCGCTGTCTCCGGCCACTGAGCCGAGATCGTAAACGGTATGTGCCACGGCCTCGTTCGCACGCTTCGTGCGATTGGCGAGCTGGACCGTGACAGTCGTCGCCTCTGAGACGAGGCCCTGTGTGCCTCCCCATACCGGGACAATCTTGAAGAAGTAGGCAGGAATGTTGTCGACGGCCGTGCCCAGGGTCTTGGCGTAAAGAGGCGTCGGGTCGTCGCGCAGATCAACTCCTGCGCCGGCTTGCGGCAGCGGATTGCCGGTCGTGCCGGGGGTCAGGTTGAATACCTGCGTGTCCGTCGGGTAGAGACCCTTGCCAGCCGAACTCCATGAGGCTACGGCCGACGTCCCCACCTGCCGGTATGCATACCCGTCGAATACGTGGACGCTGTAGCTATCCGCGTCAGCTACGTCAGCCCAGCTAAGCGACACCGAGCCACGTCCTGATGTGTTGCCATCGTTCCGGTTGTCGCCCTTGCCATCACCATTGGTGTCGGCCTCCACGAACCAGTCCGAACTGGCCGTCGTGGTAGCTGATGCCTTCGTGACCACGTCCCAAGGCAGGATGCGGTAGCTGCAGTCGGATGTCTGTGTAGTCGAAGTCCACCGGTTGCCGGTGTCGTTTCTGTCCACGGGATCCATCATGAGCAGAACATCGATGTCGTTGTCCTGCACGTCTCCGTGGTCGTCTGTGATCTGCCACTTGAATGTCGCGCTGCCCTGAGTCGATCCCGCGGCAGGCGGGACGTCTTCCGTGCACTGTCCCGCAAGCAGTTCGATGCCCTCGAGGTCGCGATATGAGATGTAGCCGCCACCTGTTCCGGGTGGGTCGATCGCTGCCAAAGTCCATCCAGCGGAAGGGGCCGTACGAGTCCACTGGACCTGCCCACGCTCGACCCGGCCACCGTCGCTGTCGTGCCCCCAGATGGTCCCTCTCATGCAGTTGGTGTCCTCGATCACACCGGATACCGCGCTCAGCGTGGCGGTCACAATGTCGCCGACCCTGTATACGGTCTTATCGACCACTGCGCTCTTGCCAGGGCTCGAAGAAGAGACCACGACGAGTTTGGGGAGCTTGCTCGTGTCGGAATAGTCACTGGAGTAGAACTTCTTCCAAAACGATTTGCCCTGCGTCCCATTCTCCATCTGGAAGATCATGAATCCGTAGTTGGCGTAGGTACCGTCTAGCCAATCCTGCGTCGTCTGGCCGGCCTCGAACGACGACCACGTGCCTTCCCTGACCGTGCCAGCCCCAAGCGACGCGTAGGTCGGCCGTGTGTTCCATGTTGTACCGGCAGGGGTACTCGTGAGCCGCGCCACTCGATACTCGGTGGTGGCAGTGTGGTTGTACTGCCAGAAGTTGTAGAGCTGGAGCTTGGCACTCGAGATGTAGGCACCCGTCGGGAAGATCGACGGATCCAAGGTGAAATACACAAACGAACGGTTCTTGCCCGTGCTCGCGTCGTACTCCCCACACCGCAGCTCAGTGGTGTTGTAGGAGTTGTTCGGATAGGCCGAGGTGATGTATTTGTCGCTGCTGTTGGCGGCGCCCGTGATCGTGGGGTCGACCTTGATGGGAAAGACGCGTGCCGGGTCGTCGATCCAGCTCCGCGGGACGTCGTAGGTGAAGATCGCTCCGCCGCCGGCCGCCGGTGCGACCGTCATTTTGGCGTCTGCGCAGTAGGCGGGGTCTCCTGCTACGTCCACGCTGGAGTCGAGCACGACAAGAGAGCCCACATCAAAGACCGGCTCTCCGTCTTCGCGCACGAGCGTGTAGTGACCTGTCGGGTCGCGCCGCAGACGAAGCCCGTCGAGATCCATCTTGAACTGGAATGACGAGGCTGCTGAGCGGTCTTTGAGGATCACTGTCTCTTTGACGCCGTCGCGGGTCGCCTGGTACTCGAGATCGGTCGAGGGGGCGACGTCGAGATAGTGCGTGGTGTCCCCGATGGTGACCCTGGGTCCTTCTGTTGCGCCCAGCATGTCGATGCCGATGGAAAACCCTTCCCCGCTCATCTTCACAGGTGCTCCGGCTGAATGCGGAGCGCTGAAGGAGACGGTGGCGGAGGTGGCGGCGGTCTCCGTGCCTCCGAACGGGTCAGTGGGCATGAGGCTCGTATCGATGTCGACCCACGTGCCGCCCGACTTGAACCGCGTGGGGAGCTGAGTGATCTCGGACTTAGTAGTGCCGTCGGAGAGCAGGTATTGAGTCACGTTCGCTCTGCGTTTGTCGACGAGTTCGCGGACTACGGTCGGCTCCGGACGCGGCTTCGCAGGCGCAGAGACCTGCTCGGGTGGCGCCTGAGGCGCTGCCGCGTAGGCCACGTGTACGCCGGACAAAGCCGTCGTAAACAGCATGGTGAACGCAGTGATCGCGGAAACGAACCGACACAGACGCGTGCGCAGAAACGAGCGCATACCCTACCCCCTCGGCTATGTCGCGTACGCCCGTCGGCCGCACGCGATTCTCCCCAACCCCTCAACAACGCTAGCTCCCAGAGAGCAGGCGGCAGAAGAACTCATCCTGCCAACGATCTCGACCCGTCTGACGCTCGGCCGCTAGGTTGGACACGAACGCCACCAAGCCACCGTCATCACGAACCGCCCGTCGCCCGAGACCGCGGGCTTTCCATTCAGCCGTCCAGCGGAGTGGGTGATCTGCCGGGGCGCTGTCAACGCGACCCTGCTCGCTGGGGTCGAATCGGCCGAAGCGCGCGGGCGCGGAGTGGCTGTCCCACAGGCGCTGAGCATCGTGGCTGTACCCAAGAGGAAAACGGCGGCGAGGGTGCGCAGAAACGGATGCATGGAGCCCCCAAGATTCGCTGGTCACTCCCCCCGGAGCGGCGGACCCGAAGGACTCGCGCAGGCAGCCTACCCTAGGCAGGCGATTGGCTGTCAAGGATTTCCTTGGCGATAACTGGCTGATGCGTCCATATCCTTGACGCAACACACATAATGGATCGGTGGTGCGCGACGAGGGATCGAGGGTCGGAATGCCCGTACAGCGCATAGTGGCGGTCGATGACGAAGACTCGATCCTGAAGATCGTGCGCTACGCGCTCGAGCAGGAGGGCTTCGAGGTCCACACCGCCACAGACGCGGCCGGCGGGGCGTTCCAGTTCGAGCAGGTGCGCCCGGACCTCCTGATACTCGACGTCACGCTTCCCGGGCGAAGCGGCCTGGACCTCGCCCGCGACATCCGGCAGACCTCCAACGTGCCGATCATCATCCTCTCCGCGCGCGGCGACGAGGTCGACCGCATCCTCGGGCTCGAGTTCGGCGCGGACGACTACGTGACCAAACCATTCTCGCCGCGTGAGCTCGTCAGCCGCGTGAAGGCGATCCTGCGACGCGTCGGCCAAGGGGCGGTCGAGCGGTCCCGGATCGAGATCGGGGACCTCGTCATGGACCGGGAGTCCCGCCAGGTCTCGATGCGCGGAGCACCGGTGCACCTGACGACGTCGGAATACGGGTTCCTCCAGCTACTGGCCCAGCACCCGGGCAAGGCCTTCTCGCGTGCCGATATCATCCGCGCGCTGTGGGACGAGTCGCCGGCGGGCAGCGAGCGGGCCATCGACGTCCACGCCCACAATATGCGCGAGAAGCTCGAGTCGGACCCGAAGAACCCGGAGTACCTGCTCACGGTCCGCGGCTTCGGCTACCGGCTCAGAGAAGAGTAGGCGTGGCCCGGCTCAAGCGCCCGTCGATCAGGCTCTGGCAGACGGAGCTGTTCGTCCTCGTCATCGTCGTGGCCATGCTGATCCTGTCGGTATCGCTGTCGCAGGACCTGCAGCGCACGCTCAAGCAGCTCGACGAGAGCGCGCGGCTCAGCAACGTCTCCGCGCTGGCGGTGCAACTCAGCGACGATTTCCCGCTCACCGCGCAGAGCCGGACGACCCTGCTCGATCATCTCCACAAGTTCCGGCTGATCTATGGCGACGGCGTCTGGGTCTACGGCGCCGACGGCACGCTGATCGACGCGGTGCATGCAGATGCTCCGGCCACTACCGTGCTCGACCGCGCCAGGGTCGTGGGATACGACGACGCTCCCCCCTACTCCGCCATGACGCTGGCGCCCGGCGGGTACTCCATCGCCGGCAAGGCCATCTACGACCCGACCGGGCACAAGGTCGGAAGCGTCGTCATAGCCAGCCCTGTCACGCGGTACCTCGTGGTGCTCAACGCGGTGCGGGACCGCCTCTGGATCACGTTCTGGATCGCGCTCACCGTCTCCGGCCTGCTCGGCTTCGGCTTCGCCGAGTTCATCGGGCGGCGGGTTCGTCGCATGTCGAAGGCCGCCGCGGCGATCGCGGCGGGCGATTTCGATCAGCAACTCCCCACGGGACTCGTCCCGGACGAGCTGTACGACCTCGCGGAGTCCTACAACCGAATGGCCGTCACGCTGGGGCGGACCTTCTCCGCGCTGCACGCCCGCGAGCGCGAGATCGCCGCGGTCGTCGAATCCATGGGCGAGGGCGTGGTCGCCTTCGGAGCCGACGGGACGGTGCGCGTCATCAATCCTGAGGCCGCTGCGCTGCTCGATCTGGAGCTTCCCCCCGCGGAGGTCGTGGGCCTGCGCGCCGCCGACCTCACCGGCGTCCCGACGATCCTGGCGCTGGTGGAAGGCGGACTCGCCGGCTCTCCCGCGACCGCCACCGCGGAGCTCGGCGGCCGGACCGTGCTGCTGCACAGCACACCCATACCGGCGCCCGAGGGCGGAGCGAACGGCGCCGTCCTGCTCATGGGCGATATCACCGAGCAGAGGCGGCTGGAGGAGGCGCAGCGGAGGTTCGTCGCCAACGCGAGCCACGAGATGCGCACGCCGATCGCCGCGCTCAAGGGGTTGCTCGAGCTGCTGGACGGCGGCGCCAAGAACGACCCGGACGTGCGCGACGACTTCCTCGCGACCATGTCGCTCGAAGCCGACCGTCTCGAGCGGCTGGTGGCCGACCTGCTGACGCTCGCGCAACTGGATTCGGGGAACCTCGTCCTGCACCTCGAGCCGGTGCCGGTGGGCCCCCTTCTCAACGAGATCGCGACCGTCATGCGTCCGCTGGCGGACCGCTCCGGCGTGACGCTGACGACGGAACTGCCCGACGAGCCGCTCGAGGTCTACTGCGACAGGGACCGCATCACCCAGGTGCTCCTCGGCTTCGTCGACAACGCGCTGAAGCACACGCCGCGCGATGGGACGATCATCGTGCGCGGCACAAGCCACGACGGCGCCGTCACTCTCGAGGTACGGGACGACGGCGTGGGCGTCGACCCGCTCCTCATCCCGCGCCTGTTCGAGCGCTTCTTCCGCGCCGATGAATCTCCCACCGTGCCGAAGGGCACCGGCCTGGGGCTCTCCATCGCCAAGGAGATCGTGGAGGCGCACGGCAGCACGATCGAGGTCGGATCGAAGGTCGGCGAGGGCGCGGCGTTCCGCTTCGACCTGCCGCTCGCGCGCTGACGAACAGCAGGTCCCGGGCGCACTCACCAGGCCCGGAGCGTAGACTCGCAGGTACGAGGACCGATCGAAGCGAAGGGACCCGAGATGGCGACCGGAAGCACGAGCCCGCCGGGTGGTATCGAGTACTTCGAGCGGACGCTCGCCCGCGCGATCGTGATCGCGGGAAGCTCGTTCTGGGTGATCGCCGCGTTCGCCGGTCACTACCTGTCCCGCTCGGTCACCATCGAGTCGTCGATCATGACCGCCGCGGGACCGTTCCTGGGCACACTGGTCACCCTCGTCGTCGGCTGGTCGCACGAGCGTCTGGCATCCATGCTCCTGCTGGTGGCCGCGGTCGCCGTGGTGGTCTGGGGCCTCATCTACAGCTGGGAACCCGGCCTCTGGGCGGTCATGGCCTATGCGGTCATCGCCCCGCTGACTGTCGCCGCGGCGCTCTTCGCACTGGCCGCCCGCGCGGAGGACCGCCGAACGGCCGCCGCCGAGCAGGAGGACGAGCCGCTCGCGTAGCCCGGGCGCTCACTCCCATCGAGCACAACATAAGGCGGGACCGGCACAGAGCCGGCCCCGCCTCTCGTATTCGTGTGCGCTTCGCAGCCGCCGCGCCTTACCGCCGAACAGCGACCGGGACCAGCTCCTGCGGGATGGCGAGGCGGAGGGCCAGGTCGATCTCGCCCTGCCGTGCCAGCCAGAACAGCACGCCCGCGGTCATCATCGGACCGATGAGCAGCAGGATGTAGATCGCCCACACGCCGGGCTCGAAGGCGGCGGCGATCCCCCACAGGACCACACCGACGGACGTGAGGATCAGCATCACCGATGCGGTGCGCTCCCAGCGCCAACCGATGACGAGGGATGCGAGGTTCATCAGGAACGGGATCAGCACGATGAGCAGGAGGCCGATGTTGCCGCGCGGCGACCATAGCGAGGCGGCGACCACACAGATGCCCCAGAAGGCCGCTCCCAAGATCACGAAGCCCCGCGCGACGCCACGCTCGATGTACATGCGCGCCACCGCGGTATCGTTCTTGCGGTCTGCCATCTGTGCGGCGGATCCGGCTGTCGCCATCGCCGCGGCGCTCCCGCGCGACGCGACGACGTCGTATCCCACGAGGCCCACCAGGGCCACGACCCCGATGACGCAGACGACCGCGAGGATCGGCCCGCCGAACATGAGTACCGCTGCGAATATGTCTGACATGTTCCCATCCTCCAGGTGCTCGACGCCGCTCGCGGCGTATGAAGCCTTCGGGATGATTGTGGCCGCCTTGTGCCCGGGCAGGTTCGCGGGCGGTTTCGCTCTTGTTAGCGTTGTGTGTGAACCGCAGACCGACGACACCACTGAGGCAGGGCGCGCTCAGGACTCCTTGAGGCGGTAGCCGTATCCCCGGACGGTGAGGATGTGCGCGGGGTCCTTGGGGTCGCGCTCCACCTTCTCGCGGATGTTGTGGATGTGGACGTCGATCGCCCGGGCGTCGCCTATCGGGCCGAGGTCCCGCAGCGCATCCAGGATCGCCTCGCGTGAGAACGCCGTGCCCCGGTGCCTCGCGAGGTACAGCAGGATCTCGTACTCGGTGCGCGTGAGCTGCACCGGCGCGCCGGAGACGGTCACCTGCCGGGACAGGACGTCCACGTGAAGGTCCCCGATCTGGATCGCGTCGGCGTCGTCCGGGCACGTGCCGGTCCTGCGCAACAGGCCCTTCACGCGGCTGACGAGCTCGCGCACCGAGAAGGGCTTGGTCACGTAGTCATCGGCGCCGAACTCGAGCCCGAGGATGCGGTCGACCTCTTCGGCGCGGGCCGACAGCATGATGACCGGGACGTTCGAGTGGGCGCGCAGGTCGCGGACGATGTCGAGGCCCGACTTGCCCGGCAGCACCACGTCGAGGATGACCAGAGCCGGCGACACCTGCGCGAACAGGGCCTCCGCCACCGCACCATCGCCTGAGGTGGTGACCTCGTAGCCCTCCTGCTCCAGCGCGTAGCCGACGACCTTCAGGGTCGACGCGTCGTCGTCCACGACGAGGATGCGCTGCGAGGTCATGGGGCGCTCACCGTCTGCATCGGCGCGGCCTCATCTACCGGACGAGCTTGACGGTCGGATCGAAGTTCAGCTGCGGGACGTCTCCGTGGCACCGGGCGCAGGAGCTCGCCGTGTGACAGGCCTCGCAGTCCCGGTTGGTCTTCACCGCGAGTGGGTGCGCCGTGCGCCAACCGGCGGTGTGCGACGGCGGACGCCTCGAGTGGCAGTCGGCGCACCAGTCCTTGGTCCACCCGTGGCACGCGGCGCAGTCGACGCTCTTCTGCTGCGCCGGGTGCACGACGAGCCAGTCGGCGGCCTTGTGACTCTCGGGCGCCGCCTTGCTCGTATGGCAGGTCACACACGCGTTCTTGGCCTGCTTCCCGTCGTGACACGTCAGGCACGCGGCCATCGGAGGCGTGTTCTTTCCCTCCGGGCTCTTCGCATGCACGAGGTAGGCGTGGCACTTCACACACTGCATCTTGAGGATCTCGACATGCGCGCGGTGCGGGATGATCAGATCGCCCTTGGGGGATGCCGAGACCAGCTCTGTGTGGCAGTGCTGGCATGCGGCATTCGTCGGCTGCACGAAGATATCGAGCTTGCGCCCGGGAGAGACGAGGGACCGGTAGAACTCACCGAGCATCCGCGCGGAGTACGCGACTTGAGCGGTCAACGACGGCGCCGCGTGGCAGGACTGGCACGGCACGTCTGCGTGCTTCGACGCCGACCAGGACTTGTACTCGACGCTCAAGGTCGTGTTGCGCGCCACGAAGCCGGGCTGCAACGCGTAGTAGCCCGGAGCGATCACCAAGGCGATGAGGACCAGCACGGCGATCGCGACCCACAGGAGTCGCCGCCGCGTGCGGGGCCCGGGGTGCAGCACCTTCCGGAACCCGGTCATGCGGCCCGACCGATCCATCTCCTGCTGTCCGTCCTGTCCTTCCGACACCGGTCCTCCTCGCGAGACGGGATCTGGGTCCTTCCCCGTCAGTGGCACTGATCGCAGAACTTCGCACTGGTGTGGCAGAAGTAGCAGCCCTTCGTGCCCCGGGCGGCCACGCGGGCCTGATGCGTCTGCTTGAAGTTCCCCGCGTGTGAGGGCGGGAGCTGCTCATGGCAGGTGGTCCGGCAGTAGTCCGGCTGGAAGCCGTGGCACTGGCTGCAGACGGCCGTCCCGGGCACGGCGCCGTGGCTGTCGAGCCAGCCGGCGGCCTTGTGCGTCTCAGGGACCTCCTTGCGGGTGTGGCACTTCACACACTCGTTCGTCGCCTGCTTGCCGTCGTGACACAGAGTCAGGCAGGTCGACATCTCAGGCGTGTTGAAGCCCTTGGTGTTCGGCGAGTGCACGAGGTTCTTATGACACACCGCACACTTGATGCCGAGCACGTCCACATGCGCGCGATGCGGGATGAGGAGGTCGCCGTTGGGCGATGCCTGGCGGTACACGCTGTGGCACTTCTCGCACGCGGCGGCCGAGGGGATGCTCAGGAGGTTCGTCGGCCTCGGGCCGGAGATCAGCTGCGAGTAGAACGCGGGGACCGACTTAGCCGCGAACGCCAGGAAGCCGACGGGGCCGGGATCGACGTGGCAGTCGGCACAGGCGACCTTGGCGTGCGTGGACACGCGCCAGCTGGACATCCGGACGCGGAGTGACGGGTACCGCTCGTAGTAGCCCGGCTGCAGCGTCGAGACGACCGGCAGCACGAGCAACACGAGCACGGCGACCGCCCCGACGATGAGCGCCCACTTCTTCGAGAACCTCCACCTCCGCCGGGCCGAGGCCTCGGTGCCGGTCGGGGTGTCGGCGCCCTCTCCGCCCTTGGGCGTCGCGTCTGTCTCAGCCACCTACTTCTGCTCCTTGAACTGCGCGTGGCACGCGTCGCACCAGGACTTCTGGTGGCACGTCAGGCAACGCGGGAGATCGGGGTCCTTCCCAAGGGGCTGGTGCCGGACCAGCCACGTCGACACCGGTTCGTGGAACGCCGGCCGTTGGGCGTGGCAGTCGAGACACTCGCCGTTCGAGATATGACAGCTCGTGCACACGGCCGGGTCCTCGAGCGCCACGGTCCCGTGCTGCGAGACCCAGTCCGCCTTCACGTGCCGCGCCTCGACGGACACGCCCAAGGTCGGGACGACCGAAGGCAGGTCCGTTGCCGTGCCGGTGGTGTGGCACTCGTCGCACTGGGATGCCTTGTGGCACTGCAGGCAGGCGTTCGGGCCCATGGTGCGCACGACGACCGCGTGCTGTGTCTTCCATGCGGTCTGATCGGGCGCCAGCGCATGGTGGCAGGTGCCGCAATCGGCTCGCTGCACCGTGCCGACATGGCACCCGAACGAGGCACACACGCCGCTGAACGGCATGGTCTTGTGCTTGGCCTGGTAGGCCTCCTCGTGTGCGACCCACTTGTGGCACGAGACGCACTCGCGGGTCTCGTCCGCCACGCGCAGGTGCGCGGGGTGCGGCACATCGGCAGTCCGCGAAGCGTCGGAGCTCCACTCGTGGAGATGACATTGGAGGCACGCGGCGTTGGTGGGCGGGTCGAACCTGACGAACGACAGCTCGGTCGACGTTGAGACGAGACTGCGGTAGAACTCGCCGACGCGCCGGACATCCGCGACGAGCGCGTTGGCCGGGTCGGTGTGGCAGACGACGCAGTCGACGCCCGAATGGCCCGAGGACGCCAGCATCGTATGACGGCGCTCCAGCCCCTGGTAGCGTTCGAAGAAGGCCACCCGCGACGTGGCGATCAGCGCTGCCGAGACTGCAACCACGGCGAGAACCAAGACCACGGCGCCGGCGATCGCTGCGATCCGGCCGCGCCTGCCCGAGGCGGCGGTGCTCACAGCGCGGCCCCGGACTCCAAGAGCGGCTCGCCCGGCATGCCGGCATGCTCGGACACGCCGTCCTCGCCGTGCCCCTCGAGAGGCACCCGCAGTGGCAGGATCTTGGCCGCGATCGTCACGAACAGCACTCCGAGCGCGAGCAGCCCGATCGCGATCAGCGCCTCGACGAGGCTAGGCAGGTACGGTGCCTGGCGCTGCCCGAGCGGACCGACCGCGAAGCCCATCGACATGAGCGTGTAGCGCTTGAAGTAGATGGCAACGACGTACAGCACCGACCCGGTGATCTGTACCGCCGGCAAGTGCCGTGTCTTCCGTCGCGCCAGCAGCGCGAACGCGATGCTCCCGAGTATGAGCACCGGCAGGAACGTCCACGCGTAGGGACCTACCAGGAACTCCGTGAACCGGACCGTGTGCCCCAGCTTGGCGGACGACGGCCAGTAGACGAAGGCGATCTCGACCACCAGAAGGAACAGATCCATGATGATCACCATCGCGAGCATCGTCGACAGGCTCCTGAACATGCTCGCCTTGAACTCGAGGACGTTGAATCGCTGCATGATGTAGGCAGCGATCATCAGCAGCGCTATGCCCGAGGCGATAGCCGACGTCAGGAAGATGGGCACCATGACCGCCGTGCTCCACAGCTCGCGGGACTTGTTGAGCGCGAGCACGAACGCCGTCGTCGTGTGCAGGTAGATCGCGAACGGGAGAGCGATCAGCGTCATCCGGAAGGCGAGCTTCTCCCCGCCCGTGCCGGTGACCAGGACCCACAGGTCGAAGAAGCACAGGAGCATGTAGATCCCCGCGGCGCTTCCCGTGTAGACGAAGATCGCGGAGAGGTTCGGCGTCACCGCGAACCAGTAGATCCTCCAGATCCTCACCAGGTCCGTCAGGTCGCCCAGGACAGCGATCATCGTCAGGATGGCGGCCAGTAGGACTGCGAGCCGCGCCAGCGGACGGAACTGCTCGGCACCGAACAGGTGCACGCTCGCGTATACGACGAGGCCTCCGGCGGCCAGACCGACGTAGTACATGTAGTTGGCGAACCACAGTCCCCAGGTGAAACCGTCGCGCTGGGCCATCACAGCCCCACCCTGCGTCAGGACCATGATCCAGGCCAGGACGCCGAGCGTGATGAGGATGGCGAGCACGCTCACGAAGGCCCAGTACCTCGAGCCCGCGCTCTTGAGGGCCCCGATGTTCCAGTCGATGCCGATGAAGCGCTTGATGCCGGTCTGCGAGGCCGCAACGTCAGTCATCTGCATCACCCCACATACCAGATCATAGGTTCGGTCGATTCCTCTTCCTTCAGACGCCAGACGCGGCGCGTCTTGAGAAGGATGGAGACTTCGCTTTCCGGATCGTTGAGGTCGCCGAACTTCCTCGCCCCGACCGGGCAGGCCTCGACGCACGCCGTGGTCTTGCCGTTCCGGGTCCTCTGGATGCAGAACGTGCACTTCTCGGGAGTCCATGCCTTCTCCGCGAGCGGGACCTTCGGGTTCACCTCGTCCTTGGGGACCTCCGGGTGGACCCAGTTGAAGTGACGCGCGCCGTACGGGCAGGTGATCATGCAGTTGCGGCACCCGATGCACTTGTCGTAGTCGATCACCACGATGCCGTCGGGCTCTTTCCACGTGGCCTGGACCGGGCAACCGTAGACGCAGGGCGGATGCGCGCACTGCATGCACTGGACCGGCATGTACCACTTGTCCGGCCGACCGGCCTCCTCGTAGTCCAGCACCGAGGTCTCAAGATCGATCTTGCCGGGCTCCATCTCGAGCACCTGTATCAGGGTGAAGCCCGAGGTGCGCCCGATGTTGTTCTCCTCGACGCATGCGTAGACGCACTTGCGGCAACCGACGCAGGCCTTCACGTCGATGACCATCGCCCACTTCTCCTTGCCGGCGGGATCGGCGTAGTAGACCGGCTTGCCCGGGTAGTTGAGCGGCTGGTCCGCGGCGATGATCGCCGCCAGCGGATCCTGGCTGCCGATCGGCGCCACGGCGCCGGCGGTCGCCGTCGCCGTGCCATCCTCGGCGGCCGCGGGCGATGCCACCAGGACAGCGGGGACCACCCCTGCGGCAACGACACCGGCAGCGATCCCCAGCCCTTGGAGAAAACTCCGGCGCGAGAACGTCGTGCCGTCGGGTGCGGTGGCACCCTCGGGACGCACGTCGCATTTCCTGTCCTGACTCATCGCTTCAACCTTCCCCTGACTACCGGTCCCACGAGTCCGATCACTATCGCGAGCACCAGGAACAGCCCCACGCCCACTACGATCAGGAACCACGTAGGGTTGGTGGTGGGAGGCGGGAGGGGCGGCGACATGAGCGGCTTGAACGGCACGCGGTCCGCGCCGACCGGCTTGATCTGGAAGCCGACACCCAGGAACGGCTTCAGCGGACTCACGTAGATGTAGCGGGGCGTGTGAGGGTCGTGGCACCCCGCGACCACGCAGCTCGCGTAGTGCTTGCCGTGGATTCCCGCCTTGAACTCGTCGTACTTCTCGAAGTGGCACTTCTGGCACAGTCGCGCGATGTCGCCGGTCTTCACATCGATGAGCGTGCCATCGACCGCATGCAGGAGGCCGGGGTTGTGCTCGGCGTCGTCGTGACACACGACACACGCTTCGGCGCCCTTGCCCAGCACGTCATGACTCTCGAGGACGATCTTGTGGCCCTTGAAGTCGATCGGGATCGCGTGGGACGGCTTGCCGGTCACCTCGTCGATCGTCACCGGATGGCACTTCGTGCACGGATAGAAGAGCAGCGTGCCAGAGGAAGCCTGCCCGGCCAGCGCCGGTGTGGGCGGCGAGAAGAGCACTGCGGCGAGAACGAGGATCGAGAGGGCAACAAGGTTCCTGGCCAGCCCGCCCCTCATGGGACGCGCCGTCCACCACGACTGAGATGCACGCATGTACGCTCCTACCAGTCTCGTGGAGACCCTCCCGCAGACGCCGGGGCCCCGACTGGAGTATCCCACCGATCGCCCAAACCTAATTAGCGAGCGATTGGCGTCACATTAGGATCGTGTTAGCGAACGCCCCGCGGCGGCGAGAGGCGCGTGCCGTCTTGCCACGTCTGAACGACCAGGGGCGCGCCGGGCCGGTAGGCCAAGTGCACGTAGGAGGGGGCGTCCAGCACGGCGAGATCGGCTCCGGAGCCGACCGCCAGCGTGCCGATGTCGCTGCGCCGCAGCGCCGCAGCCCCGCCCGCCGTGGCGGCCCACAGCGCCTCCGCGGGTGTGAGGCCGAGCTCCCGGACCGCGAGCGCGATCACGAGCGGCATCGAGGTGACGTAGGAGGTGCCGGGATTGCAGTCGGTCGCGAGCGCGACCGTGACCCCCGCGTCGAGCAGGCGCCGCGCGTCCGGGTACGGCGTGCGCGTGCAGAAGTCGGCCGCGGGCAGCAGTGTGGCGACGACGCCGGCGCAGGCGAGCGCCGCCACGTCGGTGTCCATCAGGTGGTTGCAGTGATCCACGCTCGCCGCCCCGAACTCCGCGGCCACGAGCGCCCCGGACCCGTGCGCGAGCTGGTTCCCGTGCAGGCGCGGCTCGAGGCCGGCGGCGATGCCGGCCCGCAGGATGTGGCGCGTCTCTTCGGCGTCGAACGCTCCCTGATCGCAGAAGACGTCGATCCAGCGCGCATGGGGCGCGCACGCGGCGAGCATCTCCCCCGCCACGAGGTCCACGTACGCGCCGCGGTCGCGAAGGTACTCCTGTGGCACGACGTGCGCGCCGAGGAAGGTCGTCTCGGCCGTGGACTCGCGCGAGAGCTCGAGCAGGCGCACCTCGTCGGCGACCGTCAGGCCGTACCCGCTCTTGGCTTCGACCGTGGTGGTGCCGGAGGCGGTCATCTCGGCAAGGCGCTTGGCGGCGGCTGCGCGCAGCTGCCCGGTGGACGCGGCCCGGGTCGCGGCGACCGTCGTGGCGATACCTCCGCCCGTATACGGCTCGCCCGCCATGCGAGCGGCGAACTCCGCCGAGCGCTCTCCGGCGAACACCAGGTGCGTGTGGCTGTCCACGAAACCCGGGACCACGCAGCGTCCCTCGAGGTCGGTGACCTCGTCGGTGGCGGGTGCGGCCGCGGCCGGACCGACCCAGGCCACGACGCCACCATCGATTACGATCGCGGCATCGCGCAGGATCCCGAGCGCCGAGCCGTCTCCGACCGATGGGTCGCAGGTGACGAGCTCACCGATGTTCGTGATGAGCCGCGAGGTCACCGAGCGCCGTCCTCGCGCATCGGTACGCGCACGCCGAGCCTGTCCGCGACTTCGATCGCTTCCGGGTAGCCCGCGTCCGCGTGGCGGATGACGCCCATCGCCGGATCGTTGGAAAGCACGCGCGCGAGCTTCTCCGCCGCGAGCGGCGTGCCGTCGGCTACCGACACCTGCCCGGCATGGATGGAGCGGCCGATGCCGACTCCTCCGCCGTGGTGGATCGAGACCCACGTGGCGCCGGACGCGGTGTTGACCAAGGCGTTGAGCAGCGGCCAGTCGGCGATGGCGTCGCTTCCGTCGATCATCGCCTCGGTCTCGCGATACGGAGAGGCCACCGACCCGCAGTCGAGGTGGTCGCGCCCGATGACGATCGGGGCGGAGATGCGGCCATCGGCCACCATCTCGTTGAACAGCAGGCCGGCGCGGTCGCGCTCGCCATAGCCGAGCCAGCAGATGCGGGCGGGCAACCCCTGGAACGCGATCTTCTCACTCGCCTGCTTGATCCACCGGTGCAGCGGCTCGTTGTCGGGGAACAGCTTGAGCACCGCCGCGTCGGTGGCGTGGATGTCGGCGGGGTCGCCCGAGAGCGCGGCCCACCGGAACGGACCCTTGCCCTCGCAGAACAGCGGACGGATGTAGGCCGGGACGAATCCCGGGAACGACCAGGCGCGGTCGTAGCCGCCGAGCTCGGCCTCCGCACGGATCGAGTTGCCGTAGTCGAAGACCTCGGCGCCGGCGTCCATGAAGCCGACCATCGCCTCGACGTGCGTGGCCATCGAAGCGCGGGCGCGGTCCGTGAAGCCCTCGGGGTCGCGCTCGGCCAACTCGTGCCACTCCTCGAGCGACACGCCGAGCGGGAGGTAGGCCAGCGGGTCGTGCGCCGACGTCTGGTCGGTCACGATGTCGACCTCCACGCCCCGACGCAGCAGCTCCGGCAGCACGGAAGCGCAGTTGGCCTGCAGGCCCACGCTCAGCGGCCGCCGCTCGCGCTTGGCTGCCTCGACGCGCGCGATGGCGTCGTCCAGGTCAGCGGTCCACTCGTCGAGGTAGCGCTGATCGACTCTGCGCTGCAGCCGCGTCGGATCGACCTCCACCACGAGCACGACGCCGTCGTTCATCGTGACCGCGAGCGGCTGGGCGCCGCCCATGCCGCCGCACCCGCCGGTCACGGTCAAGGTCCCGCGGAGCGTGCCGCCGAACCGCTTCTCGGCGATCGCGGCAAAGGTCTCGTAGGTGCCCTGCACGATCCCCTGGGTGCCGATGTAGATCCACGAGCCGGCCGTCATCTGGCCGTACATCGTCAGGCCGAGGTGCTCGAGGCGGCGGAACTCGGGCCAGTTGGCCCAGTCGGGCACGAGGTTGCTGTTGGCGATCAGCACGCGCGGCGCCCACTCGTGGGTGCGCATCACGCCGACGGGGCGGCCCGACTGCACGAGCATCGTCTCGTCGGCCTTCAGCGTCTTCAGCGTGCGGACGAGGCCGTCGAACGACTTCCAGTCGCGCGCGGCCTTGCCGGTGCCGCCGTAGACGACGAGGTCGTCGGGGCGCTCGGCCACGTCCGGGTCGAGGTTGTTCTGCAGCATCCGCAGCGCGGCTTCCTGCTGCCAGCCCTGCGTCGTGAGAGTCAGGCCGCGCGTTGCGCGGACGGGACGGGATCCTGCGGTCATGAACGGCTCCTTCTCGGATTCGACTTCGTCACTCGAGCTCCCCCGCGACGCTGCAGGCGGCGGCGAGCACGCTACCGTCGACCACGAGCGCGTGGGCGGCCTCGATCTCGGGCGCCAGCCAGCGGTCGGTGCCGGGGCCGGCGATCCTGGCGCGCAGAACGTCGCGGACAGCGCCGGTCGCGGGACCGGGCTCCAGCGGCAGCCGGATGTCGAGCGCCCGGGCAGCCGTGAGGAGCTCGATCGCGAGCACGCGCTGCAGACCGTCGACGCTGCGACGGAGCTTGCGCGCGCCGGACCAGCCCATCGACACGTGGTCCTCCTGCATAGCTGACGACGGGATGCTGTCCACGCTCGCCGGCGCCGCGAGGCGCTTGAGCTCGCTGACGATCGCGGCCTGCGTGTACTGGGCGATCATGTGGCCGGAGTCCACGCCGGGGTCGTTTGCGAGGAACGGCGGCAGCCCGTGTGAGCGAGCGGGGTCGAGCATCCGGTCCGTCCTGCGCTCCGAGATGGACGCGAGGTCGGCGGCCACGATGGCGAGGAAGTCGAGCACGTACGCGACGGGCGCGCCGTGGAAGTTGCCGTTGCTCTCGACCCGGCCGTCGTCGAGCACGACGGGGTTGTCGACCGCGGAGGCGAGCTCCCGCTGCGCCACCGACGCCGCGTACTCGATCGTGTCGCGCACCGCGCCCGCGACCTGGGGCGCGCAGCGCAGCGAGTAGGCGTCCTGCACCTTCACGTCGCCTTCCAGGTGCGACGCCACCATCGGCGAACCCGCCAACATGCGCGTGATGTTGCGCGCGGACGCGGCCTGGCCGGGATGCGGACGCAGCGCCATCAGGTCCGCGGCGAACACGCGGTCGGTCCCGAGCAGGGCCTCGACGCTCATCGCGGTGCTGACGTCGGCCACGGCGACCATACGGCGCAGGTCCGTGATCGCAAGGCACAGCATCCCGAGCATGCCGTCGGTGCCGTTGACGAGTGCGAGGCCTTCCTTCTCCTCGAGTTCGACGGGGAGGATCCCGGCGACACCGAGCGCCTCGGCCGCGCACACGCGCCTCCCGGTCGCGTCCGTGACAACACCCTCGCCCATCACCGCGAGCGCGCAGTGCGACAGCGGCGCGAGATCGCCCGAACAGCCGAGCGAGCCGTACTCGGGAACGATCGGCGTGATCTTGGCGTTGAGCAGCGCCGCGTACGTCTGAGCGGTCACCGGACGAACGCCCGTGTGGCCGGTGCACAACGTGGACAGGCGCAGGAGCATCAGCGCGCGGACGACCTCGGTCTCGACCGGGTCCCCGGAACCCGCGGCGTGCGAGCGGATCAGCGAGCGCTGCAGCAGATGCCGCTTCGCGGGCTCGATGTAGGTGGTCGCGAGCGAGCCGAAGCCCGTGCTCACCCCGTAGACAGGCCGTCCCGAGAGCGCCAGTTCGTCGATGTGGGCGCGGGCGGCCGCGATCGCGGCGAGCGCCTCGTCGGAGATGATCACCGCGGCACCGTCCCTCGCCACCGCCACGACCTCTTCGATCGTCAGCGGGCCCGTGCCGAGCACAACAGTCGGTTCCATATGTGTGGATCGCCTCTCGTGAGATCGCCCCGCCCGCGGGCGCGCTTCCTGATCCCCCGCAACGGGGAGTCCTATACTTGTTCCCTACCGAGCCCCGGGACGGAAGGCGACCAAGTGCCCGTGTCACCGCTTCCCAACGACCCGCTATGGCCTCGCGCCTCCGCGTGGATCCGACCGATCGACGACGGCGAGGCCGCAGTGGCCGACCTCGCGATCATAGGCGTTCCCGCTTGCGAGACGTCGATCACTCCGACACATGCTGACACTACACCGAACGCCGTGCGAGAGGCCCTCACACGGTACTCGACCTACGCGACCGGGCGCGACATCGATGTCGCGGCGCTGAACGCCGTCGACCTCGGCGACGTGGCCGATCCCGACGGGCCTGCCGGGGAGGCGCGCGTGGCCGCAGCCGTGACCGGCGGCCTCGATTCGTTCGGACTGCTGATCGCGCTCGGCGGCGACAACTCCGCGACCTTCTCCGTTGTCAGCGGTCTGTTCGCGGGCGCGCTGGACCGGTGTGGGCTGATCACCGTCGACGCACACCACGACCTGCGCGACGGCACCAGCAACGGCTCTCCCGTGCGCCGCCTGATCGAGGCCGGGCTGCACGGCGACCACATCGTCCAGATCGGCATCGCCGACTTCTCGAACTCGGCCGCGTACTCGTTGCGGGCACGCGAACACGGGATCACCGTCGTGCCGAGAGCGGCGCTGCGTGGAGCGGACCTGAGCGAGGTCGCAGCGGATGCTCTCGCGATCGCCGGACGCGGCGGCGGACCCGTCTTCGTCGACATCGATGTCGACGTCTGCGATCGCTCCGCGGTCCCCGGCTGTCCGGCGGCGGCGCCCGGCGGCATCTCGGCCGACGAGCTGCGACAGCTCGCCTTCGACTTCGCCTCAGACCCACGCGTGCGCGGGATCGACATCACCGAGATCGACGCATCGATCGACAGCGACGACGGGCGCACCGTGCGTCTTGCCGCGCTGCTCGTGCTCGAGGCCGCGGCGGGACTCGCCTCCCGACCGGGAGCGTGGTCGTGAAACGGGATGTGCTCGGCGCTCAGAACGTGAGCCGCATGTGCATGGTGTGCGGCAACGAGAACACGGCCGGCCTGAAGGCGCGCTTCTACGAGTTGGAGGGCGGCGAGCTGCTCGGCATCTTCCAGCCGGCCGAGATCCACCAGAGTTACCCCGGGCGTCTGCACGGCGGGATTTCGTCCGCGATCCTCGACGAGACGATCGGCCGCGCCGCCAACGTCGACGATCCCGAAGCCTGGGGAGTCACGGTCGAACTCACCGTGCGCTTCCGTAAACCCGTTCCCATCGACGGCGAGATCCGCGCCATCGGCCGTATCACGCGGGACTCGCGTCGCATCTTCGAAGGCACCGGCGAGATCGTGCTCCCCGACGGCACGGTGGCGGTCGAGGCGACCGGCAAGTACATGAAGATGCCCATCGACAAGATCGCCGACGGCGACTTCTCGGCGGAGTGGTTCGTCGATGACCGCGACCGGCCCGACGAGGTCGACGTGTGGGGCCCGGCCTCCTCGAACGCAGAGGCCACCTCACCCCGCTAGGAGGACACCTGTGAAAGCCCTTTGGCTGGAGGATCGTGCGCTCTCGATCCGCGAACTCCCGACTCCGATCCCGACTGGGGAGGCGCTGATCCGGGTGCGCGTCTCCGGGATCTGCGGTACCGACCTGGAACTGGTCCGGGGCTACTATCCGTTCACGGGGATCATCGGTCACGAGTTCGTCGGAGAAGTCGTCGAGTCGCCCGACCCCTCTTGGGTGGGCGCGCGCGTCGTCGGCGACATCAACGTCGCCTGCGGGCACTGCGAAGCGTGCGCGGCGGCTCGCCCGACCCACTGCGAGCACCGCACCGTGCTGGGGATCACGGACCGCAACGGCGTCCATGCCGAGTACATGACGCTGCCGCTGGCCAACCTGCACCGTGTCCCGGATTCGGTCAGTGATGACGCCGCGGTGTTCACGGAGCCGATCGCAGCTGCGATCGAGATCGTTCAACAGGTGCACGTGCTCCCCACCGACCGGGTGCTTCTCATCGGCGCCGGCCGGCTCGGCCAACTCGTCGCGCAGGTGCTCGCACTCACGGGCGCGCGTCTGCGAGTGGTCGCCAAACACGACTCGCAGAAGACCCTGCTCGCGGCGCGCGGCATCGAGGTCATCGAGGCCGACGAGGTCGAGCCGAGGCGATGGGACGTGGTCGTGGAGGCTACGGGCTCACCTTCGGGCTTCGACCTGGCGGCCCGCTCGGTGCGCCCGCGCGGCACGATCGTGCTGAAATCCACCTATCGGGGCGATGTCACGCTCGCGCTCGCGCCCTTCGTCGTCGATGAGATCACGATCGTGGGTTCGCGCTGCGGCCCGTTCGCACCCGCGCTGCGACTACTGGAACGTGGCGACGTCGATCCGCTTGCGCTGATCTCCGCGCGCTACCCGCTCAAGGAAGCCCTCACGGCGATGGAGTTCGCCAGCGGTCCCGGAGTCATGAAGGTGCTCCTCGGGCCGTAGGCCCACCGACACCGCGCCGGCGGCTCCTCGCGCTACACCTTGTACAGACCTTCGCTGCTCTTGCCCCAGTCGCCTTCGGGAGTCTCCACCACGATGTAGTAGAACCGCTCGGTCACGGTCTCCCCGTTGAGGAAGTCCCGCGCCCGCCGTGCGGTCCGGGCCGTGTACATCTCGTAGGTGAGGATCCCGGGCTCGCCGGTCGGAGGAATGGATCTGATCTCCGTGAACACGCGGACGAACCTGACTCCACGTCTGGTGAACAGGCCGCTGAGGAGGCCCATCTCTGCTCCCTCCGGTGTCGTCTCGAAGGGGCTTCTGCCCCGGCGCGGCGGCGCCCTAACCGATGTGCATCCGATCCCTACGCCCGGGGAGATCCGGGGACTTCGTGGCAGTCGGGGCAGCGCGCTTCGTAGCAATCGGCGCCGCCGACCAGGATGAGCGGCGAGTCCCACGGGGCAGGTGACCCGTCGATGATCCGCTGAGTGCGCGTGGCGACGCCATGGCACTTCTGGCAGATCGCCGTGAGCAGCGAGACCTCGTCGGCCAACGCCATCAGGGCGGGCATCACACCGAACGGCTCGCCGCGGAAGTCCTGATTGAGTCCGGTGACGTAGACGAGATGGCCGCCGCGCAGCAGCCCGCGGACGATACCGACCAGCTCGTCACCGAAGAACTGGCCCTCCTCTATCGCGACGACGTGGCATCCGTCACCGTCGATGCATGTCGCATCACCGACGACGAGCGCCTCCATCTCGGTGCCGAGTCGCGAGCGCGCCATGCGGCCGTCCCGCGAGTCGACGCGGTGCTTGTAGATGACCATCGAGTCTCCGGTCACGGCGTGCCGGGACAGCAAGCGGATCAACTCCCCCGTCTTCCCGCTGCTCATACATCCCGCGATGACGTGCAATCGACCGGCAGTACGACCCGACATCGTGCCTCCTGTGATGTGCGTTGTTTCCGGATCACACGATACCGCTCGCGCGAAGCAGGCGTGGTGCGATGCCACGCCCACGTAGGCAGGGTGCGAAGGCGTTCGAAAGACCCATCGGCGGTGGAAGCTCAAGGGCCGGGCGGCACTCGGGGTACGGGCCGCCACAGCGTGCTACTTGACCCGCAGCGACATTCGCCCGGAAGTGATCGGCCCATACGGCCCGTAGCCGAGATACGCGACGATGAACGTGTACTTTCCCCGCATGGTGGGCTTGACCATCATCGACCATGCGCCTGCCACGAGCGGTCTGTCCGCGAGGAAGGACGGCTTGGTCTTGTGCGGCCTGATCACGTAGATACGGACCGTGCCCGCCGCGATCGGAGCGGTCACCCGGCCGCGCAGCGTCAATGAGTGACGCCGGGTGACCGAGGCCTTCGAAAGAGCGCTGCTCATCGTGGCCGGGGTGTTGTCGTAGAGCCGGGCGTCGTCCAAGGTCGCAGTCGTCCCGATGCTGCCTGTGGCGTCGACCCCTCCCCTGAGCCGCACGCCGATCGACGCCGCCACGGCGCCCGGCGGTGCAGTGAGCGTCAAGGACATCCTCTTGAGCGTGGTCGTGTCGATGCCGCATGCGTTTCCGGTGATCGCCGTTGTGGCCAACGCGCTGCCCGCGGCATCCATGAACCGCAGACCGAGCTCGAGCCCGGCCGGGTCACCGGTGGTACCGGCCATGAGCGACAACGTGTACGGCACGCCGGCCGTCACGGGCGCGATCTGCGATACCTCGACGACATCCTTCGGACGTGAGGATGGGTTCCCGAGTCCGAGTGCGGACGTGCCGACCTTGATGACCGAGGCATGACCGTATGCGTCCCGGTCCCCGTACCCGGCTGTCGCAGGCCTCTCGGCGGGCAACTCCCACCAGACAGGTGCCCCGGAGGCCCATACGTCGAAGGTGGGATTCGCGACAGCGTTCCAAGGCGGTGGGCCGTCGGCGATCTTCTTGTACCGGTACGGAACGTAGCCGTAAGCCAGATCGATGCCGAGGCTCTTGATGCTCGACTTCGTGGTCGGCCCGGTCTGCTCATAGGTGACGTAGGCCGTGTGGGCCGGATCGGCCCATCCGTAGAACACGCGCACGTGGTAGCCGGCCTTGAGCATCGCATCGCCGGGCCTCAGGTCCGCGGCAGCGATGGGGCGGGAGACCTTGTAGAGGCTCCTGGTCGTCCACGAAGAACCGGTCTGCCAAGCCATCGAGGCGAAGCCGGAGCAGTCGGTCCGGTAGCCGCCGTAGTACCTGCTCTGGCTATACGGGACCGATAGATCGATCCACCTCTGCGCGCGAGCGAGAACCGAGTCCCGGGTGATCGCATACGCATTCCCGGCGCCGAGCAACAGCATGAGCAAAACGAGCGCAGAAAGGGTGTGCCAAGGGCGACGGCGCGCCGTCGATTGCGTCTTCAGGATCGTCATCAGCCCCCTCCCCGTCTGTGCCGAGCAGCACCGTGGCGTCGACCGCGCCGACGTCCTTCCACAGTATCGGTCACGGAACAGCACCGTCCGCATGAGACCTGACCGAAGGTCGGATCGGTCATGCGAACGGGAGCAGGCTAACTCGACTCCCAGCGCTCCATCCACCAGCGGACCGATCGGTCCATCTCACGCATGAAGTCCGTTGCGTACTTTCGCCGGTACACGTCCTGTGCGTAGTCATCGATCCCCGGCGCGAGGCCGTGCGGGGCGTGAAGATGCTCGAGATCGGCGGAGACCCCGGCCGGCTCATCGCCCGTGAGGCGTCGATATCGGTTCGCGTGCACGACGTGCTTCTCGTAGCGGCCCGAGGGCGGGCGCGACGAGAGCGGATACCCGAAGCACAGCATCGCCACAGGGAAGGTGCGCGGCGGCAGGTCGAACAACTCGGCGTGGATCTCGCCCTGTTCGAGGATGTCGCCGATGTAGCACGAGCCGATACCGAGCGACTCCGCAGCCACCACAGCGTTCTGCGCGGCGATCAGCGCGTCGCAGCACGCCAGCATCAGGTCGCCCGGGCCCGGGACGCGCTTCGGCTCGACACCCTCCATCTCGTGCGCGTGCGAGTGGTCGAACAGGTCGGTCCACTTCTGCATGTCTGCGACGAATACCAGCACCCAGGGTGCCTTGGCGATGAAGGGTTGATCGTCACAGGTGACCGCGAGGCGGTCCTTCAGCGCCTGGTCGGTCACCTCGATGATCGAGTAGAGCATCATGTTGCCAGCGGTCGGCGCGCGCATCGTCGCGTGGAGGATGGCCTCCCGGTCATCAGCGCTGATCGGCGTCTGATCGTAGGTGCGCGTCGAGCAGCGATGCTCGATCAGCCTCAGCGTCTCGTTCATACATCCTCCCCCATTACGCGAGCGTCGCAGCCGAACGGCCACCCCCTCGAAACGAGGAGACGGCCGCCGGGATATCGCTCTACTTGGTGAGATCCCGCCATGCCTGCTTCGCGCGGACCTCCCACTCGGCCCATGCGAGCTCAAGGTCCTTACGGTTCGTGTCCCACGCGTCGTCAGCGACGTCCCAGGTCTTGGCCGCCCGGATCTTCAGGCCGTCGAGCTGCTTCTGGAGCTGCCCCACGTTCTCCTGAAGGCCGACCTTGGCCTCTCCCGTTGCCGCCGCGGCCTTCGCCTTCATGACATCGAGGTTCGTCTTCCATTCATTGATCTGAGCCTCGACGCGGGCCTTGGTCTCGTGACGATCCATGATCCTCACTCCTTCGCTCGGAGAACCCTGCGGTTCCCCGTCCTCGGACGATGCGTAGTAAACGGACGACCGTGACGATCACGGAGTCTTGACGTCCTCATCCGTTTCGACACGCTCGACGGTATGAGACTGCGATCGCGGGCTCACGACGCGGACCAGTACGACGATGCCCCACGCGATCAGCGCGTAGATGGCGATCGCGACGAGCGCGCTGAGCTCGAACACCGAGCCCGAGGCCTGCTGCGTCTTGAAGATCGCGATGAACGGAGCCATGAAAACGCCGGAGACGGAATAGATCATCGCGACGAAACCGGCCTGCGCGTTGGCACCCAACAACTTGAGAACGAAACGGATGGCGATGAGCACCTCGATCACGCTGAAGACGTACGTGACCCCGCGCGACAACACCACTTCTATCGGCGCACGGACCTCGGTATGGACCTGACTCCGACGATCGGTCGTATTCGTATTCGGCATGCTCGCTCCTTGCTTTCCGGTCGAACGGCCTACTGGCACGAGCAATGTGTGTATGCCCGGGATCAGTGCCGAAGCGCGCGCCCGATCGCGAGAAGGATGATCGCGCCGACGGTCGCCACCACGATGGACCAGATGTTCAGCCCGCTGACGTCGCCGAGTCCGAACAGGCTCATCACGAACCCTCCGACGAAGGCACCCACGACACCGAGAACCACTGTCATCAGGCAACCCGAACGCCCATCGCCCATCAGGGCCTGAGCCAACAGACCGGCGAGCCCACCCACGATGATCCAGCTCAGCAGTCCCATATCCATCTCCTTCTCAGTGCTGCACGACCACGCCCATACCCATCGATGTTCCTTGCGCATTCCGCAGCATGAATGCGACTTATACTATTCAGTATACACAATTCACCGAGTACTCGTCGGCCAGCGCGAGGTAGGCGTCCGCGGTGCCCTCCCACGTCGGATAGCGACTCAGCGCGATCCCGTGGACGCGCATCCGAAAAGCCGGATCGGCCGTGGGGTAGCGATCGAGGACGTGGACGACCGCCGCCGCGAGCCGGCTCGTGAGCCCGGGGCCGGGGGCCAACGAGGTGAACACCTCGTCGTCGAAGGTCTCCGCGAGGAAGTCGTCGAGAGACGCCATGCCGCTGTGATAACTCGCCAACGGCAGCGCTCCCGCAGCGAAGGCCTCGACGTTGACGAGCGCAGCCGCCTCGGGGAATACCGACGGAACGAGAGCGACGTCAGCCGCGGCGAGCACCGATGCGAGTTGCGCGTGATCGAGATGGCCGAGGAACGCAACGCTCGGCCCTGCAGGCAGGGGTGGCGCATCGACCACCACGTCGCCCCATTCGGGCGGTGACTGCAGCTGCTCGTATCGTGCGACCGCGTTGCGGGCGGCTTCCGACCCACCTGCGGCCGTGAGCGTCGAGAGCTCCCCGAGCGGCTCGCTCGCAGGACCGTCTCCCGCAACCAGCAATCGCTGCCGCTTCCTGCGGGACTGCGCGATCAGCGGCAGGGCGGCGACGGCGTGCTGCACCCCTTTGGTGTTGCGGAGCCCGCCGGCGAAGGCCAGGACGTCGTCGTCCGTACGGATGTCGAACCCCTGGGGCAGCGCGACCCGCGCCAGCATCGAGTCGATGGCGGCCCGGCGATCGCCGACGGGCGCGAACCGCCCGGCGTCGATCCCCGGCGGCAGCGCGACGGTCTTCCCCGCGATGTCGAGGCCCTGTTGCGCCGACCACGCGACGAGGTCGTCGCGCGCGCCTGTGGAGACCGTGGCCACCACAGCGGCCCCGACAAGCCCCTCGATCGCGAACGGTACAAGGTCCCGGCAGGTGCGCACGCTGAAGTTCAGCGCCGAACCGTGCTCGGTGACGATGTAGGGCGCCGAACCCGCAAGTGCGGTGCGCACCACGAACGGCTGCATGATCAGGTGCTGAGACAGGACCAGCTCGGGCGGCCACTGGGCGAAGACCGTGCGCAGAGCGGCGACGTTCGAGGCGATGTAGCGGTCGCGATCCTCGGCCGTTGCATTCTGGAACGCCGTGACGTCCTGTGGTGCAAACCCGGGAAAGGGACCTTCCACATAGACGAGAAGCTTGCCGGCGAGGTGCGGCCGCACCAATCGACAGCTGCCGGCGTAGCGACGCGGGGCGCTGTAGACCCGCTGCAGCTCCGCGTTGTCCGCGTCGAGCACGTAGGCCGAGTCGATGAAGTCGCAGCGCTCGGGCTCGCGTTCCTGGCAGACGAGGATGACCTCGTGACCGAGGCGAACGAACGCCTGAGCGAGTTCGCGGACATAGATCCCACTGCCTGAGTCGTGCAGGTAATAGCCATGCACAAGCGCTACACGCATGCCGCACGCCCTTCGGTTCGATCGTGACCGATCTCGCTCGGTGCGCACCCCGGCAGACCCAGTCTACCGCGCCGGCTACCCTAGTCGCGCGTCCAGAACCTCGAGCTCACGAACAGGTCCTCGACCTCCTTGCGCGCCCAAGGTGTCTTGCGCAGGAACGTCAGCGACGAAGGGATGCTCGGGTCGCTCTTGAAGCAGTTGATGTTGATCCGCTTGGCGAGCCCGTCCCAGCCGTACTTGTCGACCAGCTTGCGTAGGATCGCCTCGAGCGTGACGCCGTGGAGCGGGTCTTTGGGATGCGTATCGCTCATGCGTCTCGCGCTCCTTCATCCGCCTCAGCCGGCGACGATCCCCCGGGTCCGGAGGTCACCGCTCACGACTCGCACGCTACCATGTGCGCGGAAGGGGGTACCACACATGCCCGGGACATCACCACGGATCGAGGGCTTGGCGGAACGACAGCGCACGGCGTTCCGCGCCGGCGCCTCGCTCGACTTGGGACGAAGGATCGAGGGCCTGAGGCGCCTGCGCTCGGCCGTCCTTGCCCGCGAGCCCGAGATTTCCACGGCGCTCAAGGCCGACCTCGGCAAGTGCGAGTTCGAGGCATACGACAGCGAGATCGCGCC
>Ga0209125_1000901_pt1 | contig 32727 bp, 26 predicted proteins | sample BarGraIncub1131A_FD_184503 | JGI IMG/M metagenome (GOLD analysis project Ga0209125, IMG submission 184503) | Arctic peat soil microbial communities from Barrow, Alaska - Barrow Graham LP Incubations 11-31A (SPAdes) (version 2) | ecosystem: Environmental > Terrestrial > Soil > Wetlands > Peat... | reverse complement strand
TTGCCTTGATTTATTCGATCTGTGATTCCGGCTATAAAAGCTTCAGTTACCTGCCTGTAGCGCGGTAAAGCAAATCTGAATACATCCGTTGCACTTTGCACATCCTGTTGACTAATAGTCTCGTAGATGGCGTTGACATTTTTCCCTTTGAGCGCCATTTTTTGAATTTCAACGTCATAAAGATTACTTTCTGCAATGGCTTTTTCGAAGATTGAAGGATTCGAGGTCATTCCCCGTAATCCATCTTCATCGATTAGCTTTTGAAGTTCTCCACTCGTAATCAAATCGCGACGGATATAGTCGAGCCAGATTGATTGGCCCAGGCTTTCCAGTATCTTTAAAGGATTTTCATTCATAAATTTGCCTCCTTATTTTCCAGCGTCGAAATTTTTATCACGCAACATGCTATAACCTCTGTATGAGCTACGGAGAACTTATTCTAATTACAGCAATTGATATTTTAAAATTACTTGCCGAGTTAACTGAAAGTATTATACAATTTATGAGAAAAGTTATATCATTCACACATTTCCTGCACGGTGCATGTTGGCAGCATCACTTTAAGGCATTAGCCAGCACCATTTTGTCCATTACTTCCTTTTTCGCCAGAAGTTATTGTGCCTGTGTAAAACTTGTCGCGAACAAAATAATAGCAATTTCGAAGGCAATCAGAATTAGTTTAATTTTTCTCATTGGGATTAGTGTTAGTTAAAGGTAAGACCAATCAAATTCCATCTATTATCAAAACTGAAACATAATTGTTCTAAATATAGTTAATGAATTTTCCGAATGTATCCTGTCCTATCGGGTAATCTTGAAATTTATTTTTTCAATTACTTTTTTTTCATGGACATTATACATTAATTGGTATGAAAAAGCAAGGATTTCCTATGTATGAAGGAGTGATTAAACTGACCGAGTAAGAAGTATCTAAAGAGATTTGCAGGACATATGAAAGGGGTGCACAGGTCTAAAAATGAAGCAATTGCTGGTAATTATTGCTAAAAGTGTGCCGTTTAAGCCCAATATGCCAAGTATCGCGACTGCACTTTCAGCCAGCCGGAATGATAGCACAACTTCGGGATGCCACCGGAGGAATATTATTACAATTTAATACAAGAATCCAAACAACCAAAGGGGAATTTTCCTTCCATCCGGAAATTCTATGTCATCAGCTGCAATAAATACATTTTCCATGCCTGCAATTTGCTTTGATTTTTTGGATGGGCCGCCAACTTCGACAAGATACTTTCCGTCTACTAAAAAATCACCTGTTTCCGGATAAGATACGCTGTGTTTTACCAATAGCTGATTGAGGATGAATGTTTCACGCAAATTTCCTGAATCGGGCTTTTCGTTGCTCAAGGCATACATCAGATTTGTATTGTTCAGGTATAGTTTATCTGGTTTATTCAGGTAATTAATGCCGAATGTATCTTTTGATAGCCACTTTACTACCCCTGCCTTTTCAAGATAGAAGAGAAATTTTAGCAACGTATCACGCGTCGTATCCGCTTGCAAGGCGAGCTTCTCGATGTTTGGTTTATAAGGTACAATCCGCGAGAGTACAGAAAGCATTTTTTTAATTTTCATGACCGAGTAATAATCAATTTTGAAAATTGTTGGTAAATCACTCTCAAGTACCAGGTTAAGAATGTTGGTTAGTTTATCGTAATAATTCCTTTCCGACTCAATAAAAAATGGATAATACCCAAACTTGAGGTATTCTTCAAAAAATCTCAAAGGCTTGATTTTATTAAGTATCTCAGACACAATTGTTTTATTCTCAAACAATATTTGTTCAAGCGAATAACTTGGCAAACTTATTCTGTACTTCAGTTCAATGAATTCGCGGAAGGAGAGTCCGGGCAGGTTGTACACCAATGCCCTGCGGCTTAAATCAAAGGCACCTTTGTAAATATCCAATGCCGAGGAACTTGTGAATACGATTTTAAGCCCCGGCAGATTATCGTAGATATTCTTAAGTTCCCTCGACCAATCGGGATATTTATGAACTTCATCCAGAAAAAGATATTCACCGCCTTTTTTGTAAAACTCTTCTGCCAAATAGATCAATGGATTTTCCGCAAAATAAATATCATCGAGACTTGCATAAAGTGCTTCAGTATTAGCAGGTAATCTGGTTTTCAGGTATTGAAGCATCAGCGTAGTTTTGCCTGCCCCCCTCGCCCCTGAAATACCTATCATCCTGGCATCCCAATCTATATCCTCCGTTAAAAAGCGCGTAAAGTCCGTTTGGATACTTTGCAACCGGTTTTCGGCAATTTGTTTAAGCCTGTCCATTATATATGTTTTTTGCAAAAATACAATAAATCACTAATTAAAAAGCGATTAATTAGACTATTTTCACATATATGTAAGTATTTTATTCAAATATGATGGCTACCGCTAATACCAGCCAACGCTGCTTTGGCGATCCTAAACATTGCTAAGATTTTCGAAACAGCTGTATTTAGGGGTTTTCGATAGATAATATGTAGATTTGAGCACATTAAAACTAATGAAATATTGATGAGAGCTTTTTCAACTCATTCTTTCGCAATTTTGACCGGATTGATTTTCATGGTAATAATTGGCTATTCTAACAAAGCGCCTGGTCAAGCGTTTGGCAATCAAATTTCGATTAAACTGACAGACAGCAATTTGAGTTCCGAAAAAGAGCTCATGCTAAGTCTGATCAATAAATATAGAAAAGAAGGATGTAAATGTGGAAGGACTTTCATGCCAGCAGTTGACCCCTTAATATGGAATAGCAAATTAGAGCATGCGGCTCAAAAACACAGTAAAGATATGTTTGATCATAAATACTTTGCTCATATTAACAAACAATGGATTGGATCTGGTGCCAGAATTACGAAGGAAGGTTATATCTGGTCAACTTGTGGGGAGAACATTGCCATGGGGCAAACGACTGTCGAAGAGGTAATGAATGGCTGGATAATGAGTGAAGGGCATTGCAAGAATTTGATGAATAAGTCTTTCAAAGAGGTCGGTTCAGGCTGGACGGGAGACATTTGGGTTCAGAATTTTGGGACGCCGAGATAACCTTAAGATTTTCTGAATGGTCAATGCATCATTATGAAATTCAGTTCCCTGAAAGGTCCTTTCATAATCATCGGGTTGGTAAGGTTCACAAGGTGCACGGTCATGGAACCCGACTGTCTCCATACAGTTACATCCATCGCATGGGACGGTCGAACCAGGACTCATCGGCCAGAATGCCCTGTCCATAAATATTGATTAAATATTCTTCAAATCTTTCTCAAATATTGCATAAAGTTCGTTATAGAATTTGATAAAACAAGTCACTTGATTATGTGTCCAATATAAACAAATTGTGTAATTTTCATTTATTTAGCCGTAAGGAAACGGATGAGAATTTTTTGATTCCGGAATAATCTGTATTATTACAAAACATGTTAAAATTTGCACTGATGGTTTCAATGCTCTTCCAGTTGGGAGCAGCCATTTACGCGATTAGCCTGATTCGAAGAACACGTTTTAATATTTCCTGGATATTAATTTCAGCAGCTTTGGCCCTGATGGCCATCAGGCGACTATTCGATTTCTCCACACTATTCCTGGAAACTAAATTATATCAGAACGAAGAAATTAATAGCTGGATTGGTGTACTCATCTCTGTCCTTATTTTTATAGGTGTAATATTTATCCGGAAAATATTCAATTTGCAGGATCGGATTGAACAACTGAGGGAAGAGAATGCACAGAATATTCTTTCAGCAGTAATTAAGGCAGAAGATAAAGCACGCCAGAACTTCGCGAGAGAACTTCACGATGGTCTCGGCCCCGTATTGTCTTCCATAAAAATGACATTAAGCGCAATCAGCGATGAATCTCTCACACCAATGAATAAAAAAATTATCAAAAGCGCTTACCATGCTACTGATAATTCCATCACTACGTTGAAGGAAATATCGAACAATTTAAGTCCGCATTTATTAACAAACTACGGACTGGAGAAGGTAATAGAGACACTGGCCAATCAGCTTTTTTCTCCCAGAAATATTCAATACGACCTGAAATTCAACATGAAGGAGAATCTGCTTTCGGAAGAACTGAAATTCAGTTGTTATCGAATTGTTGCTGAGCTGATGAACAATAGTTTGAAACATGCAAATCCTTCATTGGTAAATCTTACCTTATCAGAAACTGACCATTTTCTGAGTATGCTTTTTAAGGATGACGGAAGTGGAATGGAATATAATCAGTCCATTTTGAAATCGGAGTTTCCAGGTATGGGATTAAACAACATATTTTCCAGAGCCAAATCTCTAAAGGGAAACTATATCATTCAAACTTCTCCGGGGAACGGTTTTTCCATCGAATTTCATTTTCCATTACCATGAAAAAGATTGCAGTCTACCTAGTTGACGATCATTCTCTATTCAGGGAAGGGCTGAAAATGTTGCTCTCAAACGTTGATTACATTGACACGATTTATGAAGCCGAAAATGGGAAACAGTTTATTGAAGGCCTTTCTAAAAATGCTGTCGATATTGCCCTACTCGATATTGAGATGCCTGTTATGAACGGAGTTCAGGCAGCCCGCCTGGCAAAGGAAATTTTGCCGGAAATAAAAATAATCGCGTTGTCGATGTATTCGGATGAGAACTATTATTTAAGTATGATTGAGGCAGGAGCATGTGGTTTCCTGCTAAAGAATTCGAATTTTCAGGAGGTGGAGAAGGCAATCATAGACGTCTACAATGATAAAAGCTATATCTCGATTGAAATTCTGAATAATATTTTAAAGCATCCCCAAAAAAGCAATTTCAACGACTTCAATGAAACACTGACAGAACGAGAAGCTGAGATTCTGCTATTGATCTGCAAAGGACTGACGAATAATGAAATAGCAGAAAGGTTGGTGCTCAGCAAGCGAACCATCGACAAACATCGCGAAAACCTGCTTATGAAGACCCAGTCGAAAAATACCGCCAACCTTGTGATTTTTGCCATAAAAAATGGTTTCCTGAGTGTTTAGACGTATAAAGACGTAGCAGAAAATTACGTTTTTAAACTGTTCCCTCCGCTTTTTGATTGAGATACTTTTGCAATGCTTCACTGAATAGCATTCAATATCTTAATTTAAAATCATTTCAAATGAGGGAATTATTACTTTCAGTTGTCCTATCTTTTGTTATGTTCCATACAATCAAGGCTCAGAATTTCATCGAAGGACAAGTAACTGATACTGACGGAGTGCCCGTTGTAGCGGTTACAGTTGTGGTGAAAGGCACAAACACTTTCGCAGTTGGGGACGTGGATGGCAAATTCAGGATTGATGCACGATTGTCACCCCCTTTTACGCTGCAATTCAGTTCAATTGGATTAATTCCGAAGGAAGTTGTCATTCAACAGTTGACAGGCAAACCAATTAAGGTCATACTTCTTTCAAACAACACGCTTGAAGAGGTCATCGTGACTGCCAGGCGCAGAAAAGAGAACATTCAGGACATTCCTATTCCTATGACTGCGATGATTGGCGCTCAGGTTGAAAATACCGGGGCTTTCAACGTTAGCCGACTAAAGGAGATGATTCCAACTGTCCAGTTTTATTCATCGAATCAACGAAATTCAGCACTAAATATACGTGGACTGGGAACAACTTTTGGACTCACCAATGATGGTATTGATCCGGGAGTGGGTTTTTATGTAGATGGTGTCTATTATGCCAGGTCCGCAGCAACAACATTGGATTTTATTGACGTGGAATCAATTGAGGTATTACGTGGCCCTCAGGGTACGCTCTACGGGAAAAACACAACAGCCGGAGCAATTAATATTACTACCAGAAAACCTGGATTTTCTCCTGTTGGAAGGTGCGAGCTCAGTTATGGAAATTATGGATATATCCAGGCAAAAAGTTCTGTCTCAGGCCCCCTCGGTAAAAAAATAGCAGGGAGATTATCTTTCACAGGAACACAGAGAGATGGCGTAATCTATAATGTTGCAAGAAATGAACACGTTAATGATCTGAATAACATCGGTGTACGAGGTCAGATATTGGCTGTACTATCAAAGAAAATTGAATTATTGCTGGCAGCCGATGTTTCACGACAACGCCCAAACGGTTATGCCCAGGTTTTTGCCGGTGTGGCACCAACACTTCGTCCGGCTTACAGACAGTTCGAGCAGATCATTGCTGATCTGCATTATAATCTGCCTGCCCGTAATCCCTTCGACCGCGTAATCGATACGGATACACCCTGGAGAGGTGATCAGGATTTTGGTGGTCTTTCGATAAACGCCGACTTTAAACTTGGTTCAGGAACAATCACTTCCACAACGGCATGGCGTTACTGGAGATGGGGACCCTCAAACGACCGCGACTTTACCGGACTTCAGGCTTTGGCGCTTTCGCAGGCACCATCAGTTCATCAACAATGGTCGCAGGAAGTGCGTTACGCCGGTAATTTGGCTTCCAATGTTAGCGGAGTAATTGGATTATATGCCTTGGGACAGAAACTACGTCCTGATGGTGCACAAACTGAAGAATGCGGAAAGGATCAATGGCGCTTCTCACAGAGTAGTAAAAGCACACTATGGGCAACTCCCGGACTACTCGACGGGTATGGAATCAAATCGTATCCAAATTTGGATTCCTTTAGTGGGGCAATTTTCGGACAGATGGACTGGGCAATATCTCCACGGTTTCACGTATTGCCAGGCATCCGGATCAATTATGATGACAAAAAAGTTGATTTCAAAAGAGTAACTTATGGCGGCCTGCAAACCAATGATCCTGCATTATTAGCCTTGAAAAATTCTGTTTACAGTGACCAGGCATTTCAGGAACAAATTGAAGACACCAAACTATCCGGGCAAATGACAGTGAGTTATAAAGTGCACAAAAGCATAAATACTTATGCCACATTTTCTACAAACTTTAAACCGGTAGGCTTGAACCTGGGAGGACTACCCAGCGCCAATGGCCAGGTACTTACTGAACTGGCCGTAGTTAAACCAGAGAAGGTTCAACATCTTGAATTCGGACTAAAGTCCTCCCCAACCAATAGCGCCACTGCCAATTTAACTATTTACAATACCCGAATCAAAGATTATCAGACCTTGGTTCAGACAGCAGATTTAGCTGTCAACAGAGGTTATCTGGCTAATGCCGAAGAGGTTCGTGTAAGAGGTGTGGAGCTGGAGGGTAATTTGAAAATTGGTGATTTTCTATCATTTTATGGCGCTGCGGCTTATACCGATGGCAAATATGTATCCTTCAAAAATGCTCCACCTCCTTTGGAAGAGACGGGTGGACCCACATTCAAGGATATCTCCGGAGGAGAGCTTCCAGGTATTTCAAAATGGGCAGCATCGCTTGGGGGTGAAATTGCGAAACCGGGGAAACTTTTGGATCTAAATGGTAAGTATTTTCTAGCTTTTGACACATCCTACCGATCCTCTTTTTCATCGAGTGCTTCCCCTTCCAAATACCTGATTGTCGATTCTTATTGCCTGCTAAACACGCGGGTAGGCTTTCAAGATCATGGCTTTACCATTTACCTATGGGGTCGCAACATGCTGGATACCAACTATTTTGAACTCTTACTTTCGGCCGGAGGCAATGCAGGTCAATATGCCGGCATGTTAGGTGATCCCAGGACCATGGGAATAACTATCAAATATTCCTTTCAGAGAGAGTAAATTTTTACCTAATCTGCATTAAACCATTTGGATATTTAGATGTCGAAAAGAAAGTTTAGTTAAGGTTAGATAAAACAAGACCCTTTGATTAGTGGAAGCTAAGCGGAGGGTTTTCTTATTATCCGAATAATTTTCCCGGCAAGAAAATTGTAAAAATTGAAGAAACAAATTAATTTTGTACCCTGAAAAATTTAAATATGTCTAGTAATTAGAACCTAACAAGAAATATCATTGAATATGTTATACATCAAATTTCTATTGGCTAGTCTGATTCTAATCAATACAAATGCCAATACGGATTGGAAATTGAGAAAGGATGATATGGGTGTCAGAATTTATACCCGGTCTGTCGCCGGTTCTCCATTTGAAGAATTCAGAGCAGTAGTTACCATACCAAAAACCACCATTACCAATGTTTTGGACGTCATTACCGATGTGAAAAACTACCCCATCAATTTCCCCAATTGCAGCAGTGCAGCTGTTCTTCTTCAGAAAGACAGATATGACGATATCCACTATATTATCATTGATACTCCCTGGCCTGTCAAAAAGAGGGATGCAATTTATGAAGCATCAACCTCCATTTCACCGGATAGAAAGCATGCACAGGTAAAGTTGGTTCCAAGAAGTGATTATAAAGAAGAAAGGGCCGAATTCATTCGCGTACACAATGGTTCGGGTTTTTGGGAACTAGACGAAGTAACGACCAACACTATTCAGGTTGTATATCAGTTTCATGCCGATCCGGGCGGTGAGATTCCAGCCTGGATTGCCAATGCGGTCATTGTTTCCAATCCTTTGAAAACAATGCAGAGTTTAAGAGACAAGACAAAAAAACTGCAGAACTAAGCCAAAGATTTTCTAGTCGGTCCATCTCAAAAATAAGAAATTATGATGAGAAGAAAAAATTATATACTTTTGATACGAAGTAAAAAACAACAAAACTAAAAAAATCCCATGTACCAAACGAAAAGACATTCAGGAATATCAGTTGTGAAATTGATATTCGCAGCCTTATTTGTCATGCTAATGACAAATTCAGGTTTTTCCAAAACACGCGATTATTATCAGATCCAGGTCTACAAATTAACCGGGAAAGTACAGGAGGAAAAAGTTGATAACTTCCTCAAAAATGCTTACTTACCTGCTTTACACCGTGCGGGAATTAAGACGGTCGGTGTTTTTAAGCCAGTTGAAACTGACACACTCAGCGGTAAAAGAGTATTCGTGTGGATTCCTTTCACCTCTCTTGATCATTTCGCCAAGACCCTTGAGGCGCTGCAGAAAGATCAGGAGTATCAAAAAACGGGCATTGATTTTCTGGGAGCCCCTTTCAATCAGGCTCCGTTTGTGCGCAAGGAATCCATTCTTTTGAGGGCATTTCACCTTATTCCTAATTTCACCATCCCTTCCTTTCCGACGCCTCATGCACAGCGCATTTATGAGTTAAGAAGTTATGAAGGCGGAACTGAGAACCTTTATCGGAAAAAAGTTGAGATGTTCAACGAAGGCGGTGAATGGGCCATTTTTAAGAATCTGGGATTCAACGCCCTTTTCTATGCAGAAGTAATTTCAGGAAGCACGATGCCTAACCTGATGTACATGACCACTTTCGCCGACCTTGCTTCCCGTACTGCACATTGGAGTGCTTTCTCGGCTCATCCAAACTGGAAAAAAATCTCTGGTATGGCTGAATATAAGAATACAGTATCCAAATCTGTTATTCTGTTCTTGCACCCGACCGACTATTCGGATTTTTAAATTCCTAAAGAGCACTAAAAAAGGGGAAATCCGACTGAGATTTCCCCTTTTTTGCGTTGTACCCCCAACTATTTTAGTAATTCCGGAGGAATCTGACCAATTTTTTCGAGGGTAATGCTTTTGATGAACAGCTCCCCTCCTTCGGACTGGATCTGGATCCTTCCATCGGAAAGCGGTTGAATTTTTCCATCCTTGTCAATACTTCCGGAATTGTAGTTAACCATGTTGACCACACCGTTGACTACATGAACAGAATTACGGCCGAAGCACCACAAATCAACTACATTCCACTCACCTGCATGCTTTTCCTGGTCTGATTTTTTAGCGCAGTTTTTTGCCGGAAAGGTGCCTCCAAACTGTGATTTTGTGCCATCAGCCGAATAGCGAAAATTTTTTCCATCAGGATCCTTCACGGCAGGGATTTCAAAATAACTATTTCCCATGCAATAGGAATCGCCCATCTTTCCAGTGCAAAGTTGAAATTCGTGGGCGCTCATCCAAACGCCCAGACCTTCCCCGAAAGGGCCAAAACTATGATACAAAATTCCTGAATTCTTTTGTTTAAAAACTTTTTCACCCCATCTGAAGACCATTTTGAGATGATAATTTTCATACTCCTTCTTCGTTGCCAGTGAGGCATTTACTTCACCGGTAATGCGTAACAGATTTTCACCATTCACCTTGACAACGGTAAAAAGGGGCTCGGTAGGTTTACCACTGGCAGCGCCGATATATATCTCCCAGTTATTAAGATTCTTGCCGTTAAATAACTTCTCCTCTTTTGATTTAGCCACCAAAAGCAGCGGGAGCATAAAAGCTACAAGGAACAGGGTTTTTCGCATTTCTTTTGATTTTAATTTTAAAAAAACCGCCCCAAAACCGGGGCAGTCACCAGAGTGTTGAACCAATTGTTTGAATTAATGTCCGTGCAGAATTTCCTGGGCTTTTTCTAATATCGTTGTGTCATCAAGCAGGACGATACCTCCATTGGGACCTTGCTCGATATGCATTCCCACACTTTTACCATGTGAATAATTTGCTCCTCCAAAATAATTCCTGACGGTTTCGACATCCAGACCCAATTCTTCTGCGATGCGGTGCATTGAACCGTCAGGCAATGTGTCTTTAATCTTTCTTAACTCATTAAATGTTATTTTCTCAGTCATGGTATTGATTTTTAAAAAGTTAATAAATATTTCTAAATGAAGGCTCCATTTTTCTGGTTCAGTCCAGCCAAATTAATACTAAAACTTTAATAATGTTGCACGGCTGTTACAACAATTAGAACTGAACAGTTGAAATTTAGATTTTTTAACATTTGAAACTTCCGAGGCAAGCTATTACCTGTTGATATACATAGAATTAATTTTGCAAATCAACTCCCCGGCGAATAACTGTTTTATAACATGTAAAAAAATTACACCCTATTTCTCTCCAGCAATTTTGAACATGGTTTCCAATAGCAATGGTCTTAATTTCAGTCTGTTGATCCTGAGATTATCCCGGCTAGGGTATACCCTGTTGGACAAAAAGACGAACAAAAGATCGTTGACCGGATCGGCCCAGACGAAGGTTCCCGTGTAACCTGAATGACCATAACTTTGCTCTGAAACCACTGAAGATGGATATCTCTCTTTCCTGGCATAACGGTCAGACTGAATTGCAGGTTTGTCAAAACCGAATCCCCTGCGGTTATTGGTCTTCTGAAAATGACTGCTTGTCCAGTTTTTCACGGTCTCTGAAGCAATATACCGTTCATTTCCGTATTCACCATTCTGAAGGTAAAGCTGCATGACTTTGGCAACATCCCCGGCACAACCGAACAGCCCGGCATTACCGGAAATCCCACCCAAGAGAGCGGCAGTCTCATCGTGTACATGGCCCAATAGCAGCTCGTGACGGAATAACCTGTCGTCTTCTGTCGGCACTATTTTCGAATCCGGCACAGAGAGATACGGATTATACATCAGCGTCGAAGCTCCCAATTTTGAATACAATCTCCTTTGCAGGAAGCTGACATATGATTCACCTGAGAGGTTTTCAATCAATTTTGGGAACAACACAAAACCGAGATCGGAGTAGGTATATTTTTTTGTCTTCAGCAACGGGGAATTTCTGATGATCTTATAAATCGTATCCGGATAACTATTTAGCAGATAGAGATTAAGGGCAACACAAAGTTCGTAACCGGGAGAAGATTTCGAGGTGTAATATTCTGGTTTGTAGTGGTCTCTGTCGGTCAGGGTCATTGGATACAATGTGACTCCCGGCCGCAGTCTGGCCTGGTGTGAGAGAATGTCAGAAAGCAAGATCCCCTCCTTGTTGCTACCCTTCCAGTCGGGCCAGTAATCGCTCATCTTTTTGGTGATCAGAAATTTTTTCTGGTCGGCCAGCATCATCAGGGCCGGCACGGGTGCAAGCACTTTGGTGACAGATGCCAGGTCATAAGTATCATCATTCCGAACAGGTTGAGTTTGATCGTAGGTGTGATAGCCATAGGATTTCTGGTAAAATACTTTCCCCCGTTTGGCCAGCAGCATCTGACAACCCGGATAAGCCTTTTCTTTCAGGCCAATGTTTACGAGGGAGTCCATTCTTTGCGCAAGCCGGATGGAATCCATGCCTAGTTCTTCAGGTAGGACATAACTTAACCGGTTAATTGCCCCAAATGAGACTCCCTCTCCCTTTCTGTATTTCACGAGGTCGAAGGAAAGTCGACCTACCGCGTTGATTGCCCCGAATAATAGCTGAGTGGCCAAATCCATTCTGTCATAATCAAGTTGGTCTGTCGCAACAATCGCAAATGCATTTCCGTTGCCAGTCCATTGATCCAGAAAAGCCGGAGAGCCAAACAGCATCAACATCATTTTTGTGCCAGGCGAAAAAACGCCGGAAATCATTTCCTCCATCTCTTTTAAAGATCGGAAGTTGGCTCCGGAGGAATTGCTGTCATGATTTTTTTCGCTAACCGCCAGAATGATCATATTATAGGATTCCGGCTTTGCCAGGATATACCTGATCTTTCCAGCATTCATGTCAGGATGAAGCGTAAGATGGTCTGTCTTCACATACCTGTCAATGAATTGCGGGAGCACACTATCCTGCCCCATGCATATCACCAATATTTTCAAAGTATCCAGCCTGTTTAGCGGCAATAAATGTGATTCGTTTTTAAGAACAACAATCGATTTATATGCCAACTCCCTCTGGTTTAACCGGATCAGGCGCCCGGCTGAAATGACTGAGACAGGAGTGGTTCTTGCAGACTGGGGAGACTTCGTCACTTTAACAGGTTGCACGGATCTGACGGTTTTCGTGGCGGATGCAGGCTTTGTCATCCGCGACTTCTTCTGCGCGAAAAGCGAAAAAGAAAGCATAGACAGGGATAATATCAGCAGCAGTGTTTTGTGCATCAAATGAAACTTTGCGTAAACCTATCCAAAACTAACCAAAACAAGCCAATTCTGAAAAATTTTTATCTTAGCAGAAAATATCCACACTTATGAAAAATTCCCTGCCCTCCATCGCCGGATATGCTTGGTCCAGGGCAACGGCACTCGTACTGATTTTAGTTATGACTTTCAGCCACGTCAAAGCCCAGGAAAACTCAATAATCTGTGGCGCTGACAGGCCCGACCAATATCTGCCCCTCCTGAAAAGGAAACGCATCGGACTGGTTGTCAACCATACGGCAACTGCCAAAGGTATGCACCTGGTCGATTTTCTGATGACACAGGGCATTACCATGAAAGCACTTTTTGCACCGGAGCACGGACTGCGCGGAGAAGCGGATGCCGGAGAGAAAATCAGCAACTCGGTTGATGAGAAAACAGGCATTCCTATCATCTCCATTTATGGTAAAATCAATCGCCCAACGCCCGAACAACTTGCAGATATTGATCTGTTAATATATGATATTCAGGATGTTGGATGTAGATTCTACACCTATATCAGCGCCTTGCATTACGTCATGGAGGCCTGTGCGGAAAACGGAAAGCCGCTGCTGGTGCTGGATCGTCCAAATCCAAACGGGGATTACTGTGACGGGCCCATTCTAAAATCCGGATTTAAATCCGGCGTCGGCGTGGATCCTATCCCTGTCGTCCACGGATGTACCGTTGGAGAAATGGCCCAGATGATTAATGGCGAAGGTTGGCTGAAAAACGGACTCAAATGCGAACTCAAAGTGATTCCTGTTAAGAATTATACCCATAAGTCAACCTACTCACCGCCTATTAACCCCTCGCCTAATTTGCCTAACTACACTTCCATCCGGCTATATCCCTCGCTTTGCCTATTTGAAGCGACCAGCGTGAGCATTGGCAGGGGCACGACCTTTCCATTCCAGGTAATGGGCTTTCCTGACCAGAAATTTGGCAGTTTCTCCTTTAAACCAAAAAGTCTCAAGGGATTCGACACCAATCCTTTGCAGAAGGACAAAGTATGTTATGGCCAGGATCTCAGGGATTTAAAGGACATTCCCCACTTTACCCTCAAATATTTCCTGGACTGGTATCATAAATTTGATCAGCCTGCGACTTTCCTGGTAAGGGAACGCTGGTTCAATCTGCTGATGGGTGATGATCAGGTACTTAAAATGATTCAGGCAGGCAAGAGTGAAAAAGAGATCACGGCTTCCTGGCAGGAGGAACTCAACAAGTACAAAATTGTTAGATCAAAATACACCTTATATTAAGTGTCTGAATGAATCCGTACCTCGTAGCATCACTCCTTGGGGGATATTTTATTTTGCTGATACTGGTAGCCTACCTGACCAGCAGATCAGCCACAACAGATACTTTCTTCACAGCCAACAGGAAATCACCCTGGTTTGTCGTGGCCTTTGGAATGATCGGAACTACCATTTCAGGGGTCACTTTTATTTCCGTACCCGGGGAAGTTGGTAACTCAGCTTTCACCTATTTTGAGTTTGTCATGGGGAATTTTGTGGGCTACATGGTCGTGGCTTTCGTGCTGCTTCCTGTGTATTACCGCATGAATCTAATTTCAATTTACAGTTATCTGGAAGAACGTCTTGGCTTTTTCTCTTACAAATCAGGATCCTTCTTCTTTCTGCTTTCAAGAACTATTGGCGCTGCCTTCCGGATGTATTTGGTGGCAGAGGTACTTCAGCTGGCTTTCTTTGCCCATTTTGGGATCCCATTTGGAGTAACTGTGCTGATCAGCATTATCCTGATATGGATATACACCACTAAAGGAGGGGTTAAAACAATTATCTGGACGGATTCCCTTCAAACCATCTTTCTCATTTCAGCGGTAGTTTTAACCATCTATTTTGTTTTTCGCAGTTTAGGGTGGAGTTTCGGAGATATGATCAAGAATGTTCAGGAAAGTCCGTTTTCAAAGGTCTTTGACTGGGATTGGAGATCCGGGAAATTCTTTGTGAAGCAGTTTCTTGCAGGGATTTTCATCACCATCGTCATGTCGGGTCTCGATCAGGATATGATGCAAAAAAACCTCACCTGCAAGAACCTGAAGGAGGCACAGAAAAACATGATGACCTTCAGCGTCATTTTTGTCGCGGTGGTATGGATGTTTCTGACCCTGGGCGCATTACTTTACATCTACGCCGAATCTCACCAGATTTCATTGCCGCAGAAAAGTGATGATCTGTATCCGCTGCTGGCGATTAATCACATGAGCCTGATGATTGGCGTGTTCTTTCTCCTGGGAATTACAGCTGCCAATTATGCCAGTGCTGACTCTGCACTGACCTCTCTGACGACAGCCTTCTGCATAGATTTTCTTAATTTTAAAAAACGGGAAAACCTGAACAAAAAGAGGATACTGAAGATTACACACCTGAGTTTTTCCGCATTGCTTTTTGTGGTGATCATGATTTTCAAGGCAGTCAACAATCAGAGCGTGGTGATGGCGGTGTTCAAGGTCGCCGGACTTACCTACGGACCGTTACTCGGGCTGTTTGCCTTCGGAATGCTGACACGTTACCAGATCAAAGACCATTTTGTTCCTTATGTGGTGGTAGCCGCTCCTCTAATTTCGTGGTTCCTGAACAATTATTCTGAAAAATTGTTTAATGGGTATCAGATTGGATTCGAGTTAATTATCATCAACGGAGCATTGACCTTCGCCGGATTATTCCTGGTAAGGAAGAGCAGTAAATAAAGTTCGTTAAAAACTGTTAAAATTCGATTTTTTTCCGTATATTTGAATTATTACTTTGCAGGTAGTCTCTTTTTATATAGGCATGAGAAGCATTATTCAAGCGTTGGCTGTTGCTTTGGCGCTCTCCTTTTTTGGCGGCTGTCAGAAGGAGAACGAAAAAGATGCAGGCGGAAGGCCGCTTTCCTTCTCGTCTGATACGATCGCTTTTGATACCATTTTTACCTCTATCGGTTCACCCACCAAAAATCTGCGGGTCTACAATACCACCAATGATCGTGTTGTCGTCTCATCCATAACGTTGGCTGGTGGAGCAACCAGTGGCTTCAGACTGAATATCAATGGCGAGGCATCCAACGAGGTATTTAATGTAGAGATACCTGCCCACGACAGTATTTTCATTTTTGTCGAGGCCAGCCTAAACAAGAATGGTGCCCGTCAATTACTGATGGCTGAAGACTCTATCGTATTTAAAATCAGCAGCAAAGAACAGAAAGTCAGATTACTTGCATGGGGTCAGGATTATAAACTGATCAAGGCCGAGATGCTGAAGACTACTACCTGGACAAGAGAAAAACCGTACCTGGTTTATAACTATGCATTCGTCGACACCTGTCAGACACTTACGATAGAAGCGGGTAGTACTGTTTATTTTCACAAAAATGCCGGATTATTTATCAAAGGGACCTTAATCGTTAAGGGGACAGTCGAAGAACCAGTCATTTTCAAAGGCGACCGGCTCGAAAGCGGATATATGAATCTTCCGGATCAGTGGAACGGGATCACCCTGCTATCGGGAAGCCACAACAATATCATCGATCACGCCATCATCAGAAACGCGAACATTGGTTTGCAGGTGGGCAACATCGAAAAGGAGGGTTACGCATCTGTTGAGCTGACTAACACGCGGATCGAAAACATGAGCTGGTCGGGGATCTGGGCGATGAAATCCAAAATTCGTGCCTATAACTGCGTAATAGCCAATGTAGGATATTACAATACTGCCTTGTTACTTGGCGGTGATTACCAGTTTTACCATTCAACATTTGCCAATAACGCTAACCTGTCCACCACGTTGCGGGACAATCCCACCTTGACCATCTCCAATTACCTGGTTAACAGCAAAAACGGAGCCCGATATGTTGGTGATCTGACACAGGCATTTTTTGGAAATTGTATCATTACCGGATTAAATCCTGATGAGCTGAAGATCTCGATGGATAAACAGGGAATGAGCAATTACCTGTTCGATCACTGTCTGATACAGATTTCTGACACGTTCAGGTTGCAGAGCCCGGAAAGGTTTGTTTCCTTGATCCGAAATGTTTCCCCACGTTTTATCAACGCTCAAAAAGGTATCTATGAACTTGACACATTGTCTGTTGCCAAAGATCATGGTAAGGAATCTTTTATCAAGATTGTTCCTCTCGACCTAAAGGGAAATGACAGGCATGCTGATGCAGGTCCCGATCTTGGTGCCTTTGAACGCGTTGAGAAGAAAAGATAATCAATGAGCATTTCCATTCGTCATTCACTAACTATTCTTGCTTTTCTACTCTTTCTTGTATCAGCGTTATCCGCGCAAAACGAGCTGACTGGTGGGTACAAAGTGGTCTTCTACAATGCCGAGAATTTGTTCGATCCTTTCGATGATCCATCCACCAACGACAATGAATTCACACCAAAAGGAAAGAACCATTGGACGATGTCGAGACTTGATCAGAAAGTCATGATGGTTTATCGTGCGCTAATTGCTGCCTCCAACGGCACTTACCCTGATATCATCGGACTGGCAGAGATCGAAAATCTCTGGACCATCGAATATCTAATGAAGAAGACGCCCCTGAAAGAGGGCAATTATGGTATTATACACAAGGAATCTCCTGATCCGCGTGGAATTGATGTAGCCCTGTTGTACAGGAAAGATCGTGTTACACCAGTTGATTACGAATTCATACCGGTGCGGGGAAGTAAGGCAAAACAATTCGTATCCAGAGACATCCTTCATTTTAAGGCCAATATCCATAAAGAGTCGATCAGTTTTTTTGTCAACCATTGGCCTTCCAGAAGTGGCGGATATGTCGAAACGCTGCAGAAACGAAATCTTGCAGCTGGCATTCTCCGTCACAAGCTCGATTCCCTCCTTGCGCGTAATTCACGGAGCAAATTCTTACTGATGGGCGATTTTAATGCTACCCCTAACGAGACTTGTTTTATCAAAATATTGGGAGCTTCCATGGAAGCGGAGAAACCCGGTGCCTCACAACTCGTTAATATGGCGCGGTTCTGGCAGAAGGAAAAGATAGGCACGATTAGAAGCAAGGGTAACTGGGAAATTTTCGACCAGTTCATCTGTACCGGTAATCTACTGGGAGGGAATGGATTACAGATATCACCTAAAGAAACTACTATCTGTAAAGAGAATTTTCTGATGGAGGATGACAAAAGATACCTGGGAAAGAAGCCGTTTAGAACCTTTATGGGGCCAGTTTATCACGGCGGAGTAAGCGATCATCTTCCCATTTCCACTGTGATATTTATTAAGGAGTAGTTGCTGATCCTGATCTTTTAACTTTTAATTAACATTCATCTGGTAACGAAGGAGGAGGCATGAGAGAGTTTTAAAATTATTTAATATATTTACAGCTGCGTTACAAATTTTTTTAACTCAATAATTTTATTCTGATGAAGGAGAAAAACAAAGTTTCGAGAAGGGGATTTTTGGGAACCGGTGCTGCAGCGGCTGCTGCAATTACTGTACTCCCCTCCAACACAATTGCAGGCTTGGGACACCAGGCACCCAGCGACAAGCTTAATATTGCGGCTGTAGGTATTGGAGGCATGGGACACGGGAATTTAAAAAACCTGAAATCTGAAAACATCGTTGGTTTGTGTGATGTTGACTGGGCTTATGCTGACAACTGTTTCAAAGAATTTCCAGGTGCTAAAAAGTACAAAGACTGGAGAGTCATGTACGACGAACTGGGTAAATCAATCGATGGCGTTTTGGTCGCTACAGCCGACCATTGTCATGCAATCATTGCATCTCATGCCATGACTATGGGGAAAAGCGTCTATGTACAGAAACCGCTAACCCACTCTGTTTACGAATCACGGTTATTAACCAAGCTGGCTGCAAAATACAATGTTGCAACCCAGATGGGTAATCAAGGTTCTTCACAAGAAGGTGTTAATCTTACCTGTGAATGGATTGCCAACGGCGAAATCGGGGAAATAACTAAAGTTGAGGCGTTTACAGACCGACCTATCTGGCCACAAGGATTGAATACACCTAAAGACACCCCGCCCGTTCCTAATACACTTGATTGGGATTTATTTACTGGTCCAGCCAAAATGATTCCTTATAACCCAATATATCACCCCTGGAACTGGCGCGGTTGGTGGGCTTATGGAACAGGTGCATTGGGTGATATGGCCTGCCATATTCTTCATCCGGTTTTTGTCGGCCTTGAATTAGGATATCCGATTAAAGCTCAGGGCAATTCCACGTTATTACTTCAGGATTGCGCTCCAACTGCACAATCTGTTAAACTGGTATTCCCTGCAAGAACACCGAAAAAGTCTACGAAAATTAAGCTTCCCCAAGTTGATGTGTATTGGTTCGATGGTGGGATCAAACCCATGCTTCCTGCTGCCTGGCCAACTGGAAAAAATCCGAACGATTCGGGCGGTGGCGTATTCTTCCACGGTACCAAAGGAACTTTGGTTTGTGGTTGTTACGGCGTTAATCCATGGATTTTACGTCCGGACGGTAAAGTCGAAAAACCCGAGAATGCACCTAAATTCCGTCGCAGAATCACTGCTTCCCATGAAATGGATTGGGTTCGCGCTGCCAAGGAGTCACCGGCATCACGCGTAAAAACCGCTTCTGATTTTAGTCAGTCAGGTCCATTTAACGAAATGGTGGTAATGGGTGTTTTGGCTGTCCGCCTTCAGACCCTTAACAAAGAACTACTTTGGGATGGTCCTAATATGAAGTTTACTAATATCACAGCAGATGAAAAAATCAAAATTGTGATAGAAGATAAATTCAGCATCCATGACGGACACCCGACTTTCAATAAAATTTACACGGATCCTGTTCCTGCAAGTGATTTTGCCGCAGAACTGATCAAACACACTTACCGTGCACCATGGTCGTTACCGGACATGCCTGCCTAATTGGTTGAGATTAATACCGATATAAAAAAGGGCCATTGCAAACTGATGCAATGGCTTTTTTTTGTTCCCAAAGTGAGCTAATTTTAGTTAACAAAATCTAAACGAAGCCCAATCTGTTTAATCCTGCCTATCTTTGAGCCTGTATCTTACGCAAATGCAGGGTTCTTTCCTCTGTGTTTTATTTATAAATGTTATTTTTGTCGCTCATTTAAGGAGGGTTTACCCATCAATATACATGAAACAATTTGATTTTGATTTTGTAGTGGTCGGTAGCGGGCTTGCCGGTCTTATAGCAGCTTTTCACGCTTCTTGCCGCGGTACGGTAGCCCTCATTTCCAAGTCAGAGCTCGATATCAGTAACTCATACAATGCGCAGGGTGGTATTGCAGCCGCTATTGGTACCGATGATGACCCCCTTTATCACCTGGAAGATACTTTAACGGCGGGTCGTGGTCTTTGCGATTACGACTCATCCTATATTCTTGTAAACGAAGGGCTTGAGCAGGTCAGGAAGATGATCTCCATGGGTGTAGCCTTCGACAAAGATGCCGAAGGAGAGTTGATTCTTGGATTGGAAGGTGGACACTCTCATCGGCGAATTCTTCATGCCGATGGAGACGCGACGGGGAAAGTCATGACCGGCTTCATGCTTAGAAAAATCCTCGAAAATCCTAGGATCACCCCATTCGAATACACCACAGCAGTAAAGATTTTTACACAAAATGGTGTCTGCGCAGGTATTCAGACACTCGATTATAACACAGGTGAGAACGCAATTTTCAGGACGAAGGCAACAATTCTTGCCACCGGAGGTCTTTCCCGCATCTATTCGCGTTCTACCAACCCCTATACTGCCACAGGAGACGGAATTTCTCTGGCCTGGCATGCAGGTGCGCGTCTGGCAGATATGGAATTTATCCAATTTCATCCGACAGCCCTCGCCGTCGATGGAGAGGAAGCCTATCTGATCAGCGAAGCCGTCCGCGGTGAAGGGGCTTATTTACTTGACAAATACGGAGATCGCTTTATGCTGAAACTTCACCAGATGGCAGAGTTGGCCCCCCGCGATGTAGTAGCTTCCGCAATTTTTAAACGGATGCAGGAGACCGGTTCTACCGTTTTTTTGAGTCTCAGGCATCTTGATTCAGCCTTTCTGAAAGAACGTTTTCACTCCATTGACGCAAAATTAAAAAGCGTTGGGATCGACCTAACAAGCGATTTAATTCCCATCGCTCCTGCAGCACATTACACAGTCGGAGGTATTCGCACAGATTTATGGGGACAGACCAATGTCACCGGACTATTCGCCTGCGGCGAAGTGGCCTCAACGGGTGTAATGGGCGCCAACAGGCTGGCGAGCAATTCGTTGCTCGAATGTCTTGTGTTCGGACGGAGACTGATTGAAAAAGCAAAAGATTTACCCACCCCTACCGGGAATATCCTTTCAGCAAAAGATGTGACGCTCAATCTGGAGACTTCAGACGTTTATTTACAGATAAAGAATGAATTGTCTGAACTGATGAGCAACAAGGTTGGTATTGTGCGAAACGAGCAAGAGATGACGGATTCATTGAGAAGGATAGAAGAAATACTGACACAATATCCCAGCGATCAGCAGGATTATAACATCAAAAAAATCAATGACCTGGCTACTGTTTGCAGGCTGATCTGTGTCTCTGCCATTGAGCGGAAAGAGAGCCGTGGAGGCCATGTCAGATCAGATTACCCCGGAGAATCAGATGAGTTGGTTCATCACATCATTCAGGAAAAAGGTAAAAAGATCTCAACAGAAAAAGTCAGAAAAAAAAACTTTCAATGAACAGTCTGGACATTAAAAAAATAAGTTCATTGATAGCAAGCGCACTCAGAGAAGACATCGGCTCAGGAGATATAACCACCAATGCCCTAATTCCCGATTCGATATTTACTACCGCCACCATGACTGCCAAAGCTGAAGGCATCGTTGCAGGAATGGAGGTGGCTGAAGCTGTCTTCAGGAATCTTTCACCACAAATTATATGGAATCCAAAAGTTCAGGATGGCGACAAAATCAAGAACGGCGATTTACTCGTTGCGATGAGCGGTCCATTCAGGGCATTGCTGACAGGTGAGCGGCTTGCGCTAAATTTTTTGCAAAGGATGAGTGGCATTGCCACCATGACAGCTCTTTTTGTCGAACAGGTCGCTGATTTTGGTACAAAAATTCTTGATACACGAAAGACCGCACCCGGATTGCGCATTCTGGACAAATATGCCGTCAAGGCCGGCGGAGGTGAAAACCATCGGATTGGTCTTTATGATATGGTGCTGATTAAGGATAACCATATCAAAGTGGCAGGCGGCATCAAAAAAGCAGTGGCACAGATCAGGAGACAAGTCCCGCCGGAAATAAAAATTGAGGTAGAGACGACCAGCTTCGCTGAAGTTTTGGAAGCACTCGAGATGAAAGCCGACATTATCATGCTGGACAATATGTCGACCGAACTGATGAAACAGTGCGTTTTGACCATCAATCATCAGGCTAAAGTGGAAGCCTCCGGAAATATGAACCTGCAACGAGTGAAAGAAGTAGCTGCAACCGGCGTAGATTACATTTCCATCGGGGCTCTTACTCACTCGGTTAATGCCTTGGATATCAGTATGAACATAAAACTGGACTGATTTTGAATTTAGTACTTGATATAGGAAACAGCCGGACCAAAGTGGCCATTTTTTCCAAAGGTGAGATGTTGAGCTATTTTGTGTTTAATGATCTTTCTTTAAATGGGTTAATAGAGCTGATGGAAGAATTTCCGGGTACGGAAAGAGCGATTTTATCCGCTGTTGCTTCGGTTCACTCACCATTGCTTGACTATTTAAAGAACTCTTTCCAAACCTTTTTGGAACTGAAACCGCAGACACCAATACCCATCATAAACGGATACCGGACACCCGAAACCCTGGGACTGGACCGATTGGCAGCCGCAGTAGGAGCCCATACTCTGTTCCCAAACAAGGATTTGTTGGTAATAGATGCGGGAACTGCTGTCACCTTCGACCTGATTGAAAGAAATGGAGTCTTTCTTGGAGGCAATATTTCTCCGGGATTACGAAGCAGATTCCGTTCGCTGCACGAATTTACCCAGTATCTACCGCTTGTTGAAGAGGCAGATCACTGGCCTTTGATCGGACAGACAACCGAAGAGGCCATTCGTGCAGGAGTCCTGAATGGCATGGTTCTGGAGATGGACGGAATGATTGACCTGCTTAAAAAAAAGTACCCTGAAATACAGCCTGTCCTTACCGGTGGTGATGCCGGGTTCTTTGAAAGAAGATTAAAAAATCACATCTTTGCAAAGTTTGAGATCACACTCATTGGTTTAAACAGAATATTGGAATATAATGTTGAAAAGCTATAAATTGAAATTCTTTGCGATCATTTTAGTTCTGACGATCTCAACCGGGATCTACGGACAAAACAGCAGCAGCACAAGTTCGCCTTATTCCCGGTTTGGATTCGGCACCCTTAATAATTCAAGTTACGGAAAAGGTGACGGCATGGGCGGAATTGGAATAGGCACCCGTAGCAGTTTTCAAATCAATACTGCCAATCCGGCTTCCTACTCATCGATCGACTCCCTGACTTTTCTGATGCAGTTTGGTGTGGATGCCAGGTTTACCTACTCAGAGACTGCGAGCGCCAACAATACCAGAAACAACGTCAACTTCAACCACCTCACTTTTGCTTTACCGATTACACGCTGGTGGGCCAGTTCATTTGGACTGTTACCCTACGCCTCGAAGGGATATAATATTAATGCTACCACTGGCGAATCAGAACTTTTAACCAATATCGCCTTTTCTGGCACCGGAACGCTGACCAAATTATATTGGGGAAACGCAATCCGTCTGGGAAAACATCTTTCTTTGGGAGCCAACACTTGGTTTTTATTCGGGAAGATTGAAGATAACTCCTTTATCAATTATCCCAATGATATTAACGCTTACGACTACCTGAAGAATATCAGCCTATCTGCTCACGGATTGGGCGTAACAGGAGGTCTCCAGTATCACCTAATGACTAAAAATAAAAATCGTTTGACTTTAGGAGCTACTTTCGAGCCAAAGGTTAATATCAACTCAAGTTACATTATTCACGAGGAGCGGGCGCTTTTTAGAGGGTCTTCCACTCCAGCTGAAATTATAGATACCTTGCAGAATGTTGAATCGACTAACAAGGGATTACAGGTTCCGCTTTCTTATGGAGCAGGTTTTTCTTATGCTATCAAGGACAAAATTACCTTTGGGGCAGATGTGTATTTTCAGAAATGGAAAGATGTTCTTTTTCTGGGTAAGCAGGAAAACTTCTTGAGCAACAGCAGCAGGTATTCAACCGGTCTGGAATTTGTACCCAATATCTACTCTATAAGAAGGTACTGGGATAGAGCCGAATACAGGGTCGGTGCCTTTTATGAAAATTCTTATCTGACCCTTAATGGAGAACAGATTAAAACCATTGGAGCTACTTTTGGCCTCGGACTTCCATTAAGCCGGTCGCGTTCAAAATTAAATATCTCATGCGAAGTTGGTCAGTTGGGAACCAAATCAAATAACCTGATCAAAGAAACGTACGCTAAAGTTACTGTGCATGTTTTATTATGGGACAGGTGGTTCCTGAAGAGTAAATTTGATTAAACCATTGTTCTCTGATCGATGAAAAAATATCTAAGACCGTTTCAACTACTCTTGCTTTTGCTCTGTTTTGGATTTTTGAGCGTAGATGGCCACCCGAGGATCATTAAAGGAACTGTCTACCGTGATGGAAAACCAGCATCAGGCGTTCACGTCACAGCGCACAAAGCCAAACGTGACTATTTTACCAGTTTCGACGGTAAATATGAGCTGAAGGCAGACCTCAAATCGAAATGGATTAAGTTCAAATTTATCGACAAAGAAGAAACAATTGAACTGGATGCCAATAGTGGCGACATCATCGATTTTGGCGCACCGGCAGCAAAAAGTGACGCCAACACAGCACAATCTGTAAAAAAGTGATAAAGACTATTGCTGAATGAAAGACAAATTATATTCGTGTGAATGATTCCGGGAAAATATTACAATTGGTTGACTTGGGTAGAATTGGGCTCTTTTTCGCTATTGTTATCTCCATAATCTCCTGTCAGACAAAAGTTTCCGCAGATCTCCCTCCGGATATGTTGAAAAATGCCAATCTGCCTGCAGTAGAGGCGCTGAATTTTGAGACTTTTTATTCAGATTCAGGGGTAGTAAAATATCATCTGCAAACGCCCCGCCTACTGCTGTACGATGATCCGAAAAATCCCTACAAGGATTTCCCGGATGGGTTCATTTTTCAGAAATACGATCTTAACAGGAAAATCATTTCTCAAATGTCTGGCAATCATGGAAAATATTATGATCTTCAAAAGAGATGGGAGGCTAACGGAAATGTCGTACTCGTTAATATACAAGGAGATACATTAAGATCTGAGGAATTAAAATACAATGAAACGGAAGATCTCATCTCCTCCGATCAGTTTGTCAGTATCAAAAAAGGAGATCAGTACATCACTGGAGCAGGAGGTTTCAAGTCTGACGCTCAAATGTCGAAGTGGTCGTTTTATAAAAACAAAGGACATCTCTACGTCAAAGAAGAATAAATTGATTTCACTATCATGAACGAGCTGACGATTATCCTGTTCACCATGTTGGCATCCGCCTTCTTCTCGGGGATGGAAATCGCTTTTTTCTCTTCCGACAAGCTAAGAATTGAACTCGATAAGGGAAAAAATCATTTCAATGGAAAGATTATCAGCATCTTCAATAAAAACCCCGGGCAATATATCGCCACGCTACTGGTTGGAAACAACATTGCCCTGGTAGTTTACAGTTTGGCATTCGAAAATGCAGTGGATCCATTTTTTCTCAAAATCAATATTGACGAAACTTTGAAGCTGATCCTCCTCACAACCGTTTCAACTATTATTATCCTAATTTTTGCAGAATTTCTTCCCAAAACCATCTTCAGGATCAATCCTAACCTCGCCCTCAACGTACTGGCGCTTCCAGTAGCGTTGTTCTATGTACTTTTTTATCCGATAACTAAATTCGCTACCGGTGTATCAAAACTTGTCTTGAAATATCTCTTTAAGGTAAAAATCGAGCAAAAGAAGGAGGAACGTGTTTTTGGCCGGATCGACCTCAACAATCTCTTCTGTGAAATAGACAGTAAAAATACGGTCTCCTATCAAAAGATTGACAGCGAAATAAAACTCTTCCAAAATGCCCTGGATTTTTCCAAACTCAAGATTCGTGACTGTATGATACCCCGCACTGACATCGTCATGATTGAGATAAAAGAAGAAATTGAAATTTTGCGCCAAAAATTTACTGAGACAGGTTTTTCCAAGATCATGATTTACCAGGAAAATTCAGATAACATCATTGGCTACGTTCATTCTTCCGATCTTTTTCACCATCCGCAAGATATTCAGTCATGCCTCCGGAAAATCTCTTTTGTTCCGGAAACGATGGAAGCCAACAAACTGCTGAGTATTCTGCTCCACGAACACAAAAGCACGGCCATCGTGGTAGATGAATTTGGAGGAACTGCAGGAATGATAACAACAGAAGATATTCTGGAAGAAATTTTCGGAGAGATCGAAGATGAACATGACACAACAGATATCGTAGAAAAAATTCTGGGAGAGGATCATTATATCTTCTCGGGTCGCATACCGATTTCCCAGCTGAATGAAAAATATTCCCTGACTATTGATGAAGATGTAAATTATGAAACACTGGCGGGCTATCTGCTTTTTCATCATGCCAGTTTTCCTAAATACCATACAATTCTTAACGTCGGATCCTACGAATACAAAATTTTGCGCAGTACGCGAACAAAAATTGAACTGGTTGAGATGAAAAAGATTAGTAATTTTTAAAATTGAATTACTATATTCGTACGCTCAAAAAATGATCTGGAAATTCAACAGTAAAGTAAATAAATAAGCAGAAAACGGATGGCTACATTAGAGAAAATCAGAAACCGTGCAGGTATAGGAATCACCATCTTCATTGGATTAGCCCTGGCAGCATTTGTTCTTGGAGATGCTGTAAAATCAGGTAGTTCAATCATACGTGGAAATGAACAGGAGATTGCCAAAATCGCCGGTAAAAGTGTCGATTTTAAAGAATTTCAAAAGAAGGTAGATGACCTTTCTGATATTTACAAATTAAACTCAGGTTCAACTTCATTAGATCAAAAAACGACTGAACAGATCAGGGACCAGACCTGGATGGGACTTGTCAGGAACTATACCATGAAGGATATTTATGAAAAGCTTGGTTTGGGTGTCACCTCCAATGAACTTTTTGACCTGGTACAAGGAGAAAATCCGCATGCCATCATTCAAAGCCTTTTCAGAGACCCCAAGACGGGCGTTGTCAACCGTCAGGCCCTGATTCAATTCCTGAAATACCAGCAATCCAACACAACAGGACCAGAGCACAACTATTGGCTTTTTGTTGAAAACCAAATCATAGAAGAACGTACTTTCACAAAATACAATAACCTCATCACCAAGGGTATATATACAACTTCTGATGAAGCAAAATTCAGTCTCGAAGGAAAGAACAAAAAAGTGAACATTGAATATGTTGGTAAGCAGTATAGCGCTGTTTCTGATAGTTCAATTAAAATTTCGCAGGCTGATGCTGAAAAATTTTACGAAGCGAATAAAGAAAGATACAAACAAGAGGCTAGCCGTGACATTGAATACGTTTCCTTTCCTGTTGTTGCATCCAAAAACGATGAAGACAAAGTAATAAAGTGGATAACTGATATCAAGGCCGAATTTGCTGCTGTTGAAGATCCTGGAGCTTATGTTAACATCAACTCAGACAAGCAATTTGATCCCTCTTTCTTCAAACAGTCTGAACTCTCGCCTACCCTGTCAACATTTGCTTTCAATGGTAAGGCAGGTGATATCTATGGCCCATACAAGGAAGGACAAAGCTGGAAACTTTGTAAGATTCAGAAATTTGAAGATTTGCCAGATTCTGTCAACGCCCGTCATATCCTGATTCGCGTGGCTTCTCAGCCTGAAATGGCCAAAGCGAAAAGTACTGCAGATAGCCTAAAACGCGTTCTTACTCTTGGCGGCGACTTTGCTGCCCTGGCCCGCAAATATTCCACAGACGAAGGATCTGCAGTCAAAGGAGGAGAACTGGGATGGTTCAAAAGAGGCACGATGGTAAAGCCATTCGATGAGGCAGCATTTTTTGGAAAAGTAAATGATATACAGATCGTTAACTCTCAACTTGGTATTCATATCATTCAGATTAATAAACGTGGGAATACGGCTAAAAATGTACAGCTGGCGACAATTGTTCGCAATATTGAGCCTAGCAGCCAGACCTACCAGCAGACTTACTCTCTTGCGTCGAAATTTGCTGCTGAAAACCTCGATATTAAAGCATTCCGCGAATCCGTTACCAAGCAAGGTCTCAACAAACGTATTGCCAGTATCTTTGAAACAGATAAGGACGTAGCAGGCATGGAGAACTCCAGAATGCTGGTACGTGCCGCGTTTAAAGGTGAAGTTGGGAAACCAGTTCTCAGTTCAGAGGGGACTACCATTTTCGAATTGGGTAATCAGTTTGTAGTGGCTATGCTTAATACCAAACAGGAAAAAGGATATTCTCCGTTTAATACTGTTAAACCTACTATCGAACTTGCATTAAGGAAAGAAAAGAAAGCTGAACAACTTCAGGAGAAGATGACAGGAAAGACCGATCTGAATTCACTGGCCTCATCACTTGGGACCACAGTGGGTCAGGCTCAGGATATCAATCTCGAATCCTATTCCATTCCCGGACTGGGTATCGAACCAGCAATAGCAGGTGCTGCTTCCGTACTTGAACCCGGAGCCGTTTCCAAGCCAATTGCCGGATCCAATGGTGTTTATGTTGTGAAGGCTACGGCTGTCAACAAAGGTACAAACGTTGATATCGCTGCCGAGAAGTTACAAAGCAAGATGGCGCTCGGTTACAGGGTTTCTGTTCAGGCTTTCGAAGCTTTAAAAGAAAATGTTGGTGTGCTCGATAAACGTGCAAAATTCTATTGATCGACTGATCGTCAAAACATTATAAAAGGAAAAGGATGCTCAATGGCATCCTTTTCCTTTTATATCAATTCCTCCTGCCAGAAATAGGTTCCTGGAGGGAAGCCTGTCTTATTTAAGGAGGGTTCCTGACTAAATAGAGCATAAACAGAAGATCCGCTACCGGACATTGACACGTACAAAGCTCCCATTTCGGTCAACCTCCCTTTTATGACTCCGAGCTCAGGATATTTCGCAAATACGAAGGGTTCGAAATCGTTCTTTATCTTATCCTGCCAACCGGTGACCGGACCGGTAATAATTTCCTTGAAATCGAGAGTAAAAGTGCGAGGGACAACTGCGGAATAGGCTATTTTGGTGTCAACTCCAAATGGCGGTTTTACCAACAGTAAGTGATATCCCTTCAGAATGACATCCACGGGAGTGAGGATCTCTCCTCTTCCTGTGGCATAGCATGGAGTGTTTTCCAGAAAGAAGGAACAGTCGGCCCCTAACTTTCCTGCTAAGTGTTTTAATTTATCTGGAGAGATTTCAAGCCCGAAATGCTCGTTGAGAGACTTTAGGAAAAAGGCGGCGTCCGAAGAACCTCCACCGAGTCCGGCACCATTCGGAATCACCTTGTGCAGGTGAATATCCAGTCCGGGAAGTGTATGTTTTTCCTGCAGCAACCGGTAAGCTTTGAGAATAATATTTTGCTCCGGCGGAATATCCAGCTCAATGCCGCTGCTGTTGAAATGGACAACATTTTTCCCGTTTTCGGCGAACTCGAGCGCATCTTTCAACCCGACCGGATAGAAGAGTGTCTCAAGATCGTGATAGCCATCCGCTCGTTTTCGAAGGATGTTCAGACCAATGTTGATCTTGGCATTAGGAAAGAGTACCATAGCTTTCGAGTGGTTCACAAGTACAAAACAGATTTCTGTCGCCATAGGCATTGTCGACCCGGCCGACCGGTACCCAGAACTTATTGTCGCGCAACCAGTTCAACGGGAAACATGCTTTTTCGCGAGAATAGGAATGATTCCATTCGTTGGCTGTCAGCACTTCGGGCGTATGGGGAGCGTTTTTCAGTACGTTGTCTTCCTTGTCGGCAGCGCCTGATTCTATCTCTTTAATTTCATTGAAAATCGAGTTCATGGCCTCTACAAACCTGTCGAGTTCCTCTTTCGACTCACTCTCCGTGGGTTCGACCATCAGGGTACCGTGAACGGGGAATGAGAGCGTCGGGGCATGGAATCCATAGTCCATCAGACGTTTGGCGATATCTGTTTCCGAAATATCGGCGGCTGTCTTCAGGTGACGGCATTCGAGAATCATCTCGTGAGCCACTCTTCCTTTAGCTCCGGTGTAGAGAATGCCATAATTATCTTTTAGTCTGGCAGCTATGTAGTTGGCATTCAGGATAGCAATTTTTGTTGCTTCCGTTAACCCATCTGCCCCCAGCATCTTGATGTATCCATAGGTAATTGGCAACACAGAAGCGCTTCCCCAAGGTGCGGCAGAGACGGCATGCATCCCGACGTGGCCATTGTTCATGACCGGATGGGACGGGAGAAACTCAACAAGGTGCTTGGCCACTCCGATCGGACCCACACCTGGGCCTCCTCCTCCGTGAGGAATGGCAAAAGTCTTGTGCAGGTTCAGGTGGCAAACGTCTGCTCCGATCCGGAATGGATTGGTCAGGCCGACTTGCGCGTTCATGTTGGCACCGTCCATGTAAACTTGTCCGCCGTTTTTATGGATGATGTCGCACATCTCGACGATAGAGGCTTCAAAAACGCCATGCGTGGAAGGATAGGTCACCATGAACCCGGCCAGATTATCCTTGTGCTCTTCAGCCTTTGCTTTGAGATCATCCATATTGATGTTGCCATTATCGTCGCAACCTACCACCACAACGCTATTACCAGCCATCACCGCGCTCGCCGGATTGGTGCCGTGCGCGGAGGAAGGAATCAGCACTACATTCCGTTGCCCCTCTCCCCTGCTCTTGTGGTAGTCGCGGATAACAAGCAGTCCTGCATATTCGCCTGCCGCACCCGAATTCGGTTGAAAGGAAATATCCGCGAAACCTGTTATCTCTGCCAGATCCCGCCGCATCTCTTCCATCATTTCGTGGTAACCCATCGCCTGGTTCTTCGGAACGTAGGGGTGAATGCCGTTAAATTCGATCCAGCTGAGGGGCAGCATCTCGGTAGCTGCATTCAGCTTCATGGTACACGAACCGAGGGAAATCATGGAATGTACCAGGGAAATATCTTTTTTCTCAAGTCTCTTGATGTAGCGGGCCATTTCCGTTTCAGAACGGTATTTGCTAAAGACTTCCTGCTTTAGAAAACCAGATTTCCGGCTGAATATTTCGGGAATATGTTTTGTGTCAGGTAAAGACTTGATCGTGGTTATGGGCTTATTGGCCGCCTTGGCAAAGACTTCCAGAATCCAGTTAATATCCTCAAGATTAGTTGTTTCATCGATACTGATGCCGACTTCACCTCCTTCAAAATACCTGAAATTCATCTCCAATGCGACAGACAGCCATTCAATATCCTCTTTCTTTACGTGTCGCGGAAGGACGATTTTCAGGGTATCGAAGAAGCCTTCGGTATCACAGCTGTATCCAAGTTTCGAAACCTCTTCTGCGATCAGAAGCGCAATACTGTGCACCCGTTCGGCGATATTCAGGATTCCTTCAGATCCGTGGTAGATGGCATACATGCCTGCCATCGTGGCTAATAATCCCTGAGAAGTACAGATGTTTGAGGTTGCCTTTTCTCTCTTAATATGCTGCTCCCTTGTCTGCAATGCCAGACGCAGTGCTGGTTTCCCGCTCGAATCTTTTGATACGCCGATGATCCTACCGGGAAGGTCTCTCTTATATTCGTCGCGCGTGGCGAAGAATGCAGCAGACGGACCGCCGTACCCCATCGGGACACCGAAGCGCTGGGTAGAACCAAAGACGATGTCGGCACCCCACTCACCAGGAGGAGTCAGCAGCGCCAGGGAAAGGAGGTCTGCGGCAACGGCAACTTTTGCGCCGGCAGACTGGATTATTTTGGTAAAATCTTCATAGCTGCAAATGACACCGTCCGAATTGGGATACTGAACGATGGCACCGAAACATTTTTCATTGACTCCTGCCGTTTTGAAATCTCCAACTTCAATTCGAATTCCAAGCGGTTCGGCTCGTGTGAAAAGAACATCCAGCGTCTGCGGCCAGATTTTCTCATCGACAAAACAGACATTGGCACCCGCCTTTTCCTGTGCCCTCGAACGTAAGGAGAACATCATGTGCAGCGCCTCGGCTGCGGCAGTTGCCTCGTCCAGCAGGGAGGCGTTGGCCAGCGGCATGGAGGTCATTTCGCACACCATGGTCTGAAAATTGAGCAATGCTTCGAGTCTGCCCTGGGAAATTTCGGCCTGATATGGGGTATAAGAGGTGTACCAGACGGGGTTTTCCAGAATATTCCTTAAAATAACGGCGGGAGTGATTGTGTCGTACCATCCCATTCCGATATAGGTGTTGAAGACCTTGTTCAGCGATGCCAGGTGCAGAATCCGGCGGTAATATTCGCGCTCGGTCAGACCGTTAGGCAGATTGAGCGGTTTTTCGAGTCTGATGTTGGAAGGTACGGTCTGGTCGATCAGCTCGTCAAGCGAGGATACGCCGATAACGTCCAGCATTTCCTGAATATCTTTCCCTCTGGGACCTATGTGACGATTTACGAATTTGTCGATTGCCATATTGTGACTGATATTAATTGTTTAATGTTTATGGGACTAAAGTGATTGAAAAGTAATAGTTGAAAAATTTACTTGCAAGGAC
>Ga0209125_1000900_pt1 | contig 32736 bp, 27 predicted proteins | sample BarGraIncub1131A_FD_184503 | JGI IMG/M metagenome (GOLD analysis project Ga0209125, IMG submission 184503) | Arctic peat soil microbial communities from Barrow, Alaska - Barrow Graham LP Incubations 11-31A (SPAdes) (version 2) | ecosystem: Environmental > Terrestrial > Soil > Wetlands > Peat... | reverse complement strand
CCAGCAGCTCGTCGGTCTCGCTATGGCGCGCCGTGCCGATCACCTCGTAGTAGTTCCCCTTGTAGTGCCGGTAACGCCCGGGCTCAACCGCCATAGCTACCTCCTTGGGAAAAAAATGTGTAACTATTCAGCTGCCGTTGGCTCCTGCAGCCGTAGGGTGGGCCGTGCCCACCGGAAGCCGAAGGCCAGGGCACCCGCAAGGGGTGCCTACAGAATCGGTGTTGTAGGGATACCCCTTGCGGGTATCCAGGCCGACGCTGATCGGTGGGCACGGCCCACCCTACGCTATCTGATCGTTGACCTGGTGCCTGGCGGCCAGTTTTTCCGCCAGTGAGCGTATATGCCGGTCGTCGGTCCCGCAGCAGCCACCCAGCAGCTTCATCCCGAATTCGTCGCGCAGGGAGGCGACCGAGCTACCAAAGACGCCGGGGTCCTCCTCCACCAGGCAGGCGCTGTTGTCCAGTTCCTCGGGAGAGAGCGCGGAGGTGTTGGCGAGGAGCCCTGCGACGCGCGAGCGAACCAGCGCAGAGGAGTTGGCGCCGTGCAGCAGGGCGCGGCGGAACACGCTGGCGTGGGTGCAGTTGATGAGATACGCCAAGGGTGCGGGAGAGGTCGCGGCGTCGATCGTCGCAATGGCCTCGTGAAGCGGCGTGCCGTCCAGAAGCGTCCCCTCGGGGCGGGCGACGAAGCTGATCATATAGGGGCGGCCGGAGGCGGCGAGAGCCTGGGCGATACCAGTCGCCTCGCTGAGGGCGGGTAGCGTGGAAGCCAGGATGAGGTCGACGCCTGAGGCGGCAAGCTTCTCGACCTGCCAGGCGTGGAACTGCCGTGCCTCCTCGACCGGGAGGGCCTCGCAGGGTCGGTAGGCGTCGCCCCTGCAGCTCAGCAGGCCGCAGATGAACACCTTTGCGGCATAGTCGCCGTAGGTGCGCCTGAGAGCGTCGAGAAAACGGAAGTTGTCGTCGTTCACGTCCCGCTCCCCGAACCCGGCCGCGGCGATCCGCTCCCGAGAGGCGCGCCAGGTCGGCGTGGAGAGGAGCAAGGGGAGATCGAAGCTGCGGCCGATCTCCAGGTAACCGCCGCAGATCTTCGTCAAGGCGGCCCTCCCCTTCTCGCTGTAGACGAGGTGGGAGTTCACCAAGTGGGGGTCGAGTTCGATGCTTGCGTCGCGGCGCAGCCGCTCGATGACGGCACCTTCGCCAAGGACGCACGGCGCCTGGCGCAGGGTTTCCTGGAACGTGCTTTGGCTCATGACTCCCCTCAACCTGAAGGCTGCCAGTTCATGACAGGACAATTAACCTGCCATGTCTGTTCACTCTCAAAGATCACCTAATGATACACAAATCGTTGCCGAAAAGTAAGTATGGACGACAAAAAAACAACCTGAATCCTGTGATCTAACGTTCAGCGCAACGAACAAACGTCGAGCGTCCCTGCGAGCGTGATAACGTTCATGCATCTCAGGAGCAAACCCTTGTAGCAGTCATCCCTTTAGCTGTTGCCGCCACCCTGATTTCGGGTTTCTTAGCCGATGCCTTTTGTGTTATGGTCTTGACAGTTACACCTATCAGTCAGTAAGGAACACCCATGATCTTTCTTTCGCTGGTCCATAATATTGCCCTTCTGGTCGCCCTTACCTTCGTACACAGTCTGCTGATACGGCATCTCAGGAGAGACGGGGTTGGCTACCCGCTGCTTTCAGGGCTGCTGTTCGGCTGCGTATGCGTAATCGTCATGATGACCCCGGTGATACTGCTACCAGGGCTCATCTTCGACGGCCGCAGCATCATACTGAGCGTAGCCGGTCTCTGTTGCGGTCCCCTCACGGCCCTGGTTGCCGCCGTCATCGCTGCCGCCTACCGCCTCTGGCTGGGCGGAATCGGCGCGTTGCCAGGGGTGGGCGTCATCATCGCATCAGCCAGCCTCGGTGTTGCCTTGCACTACCTTCGTCGCCGCCGACAGTGGGCCATGCGGACGCCGGTGCTCTATATTTTCGGGCTGCTGGTACACCTCTTGATGCTTGCCATCCTGCTCCTGTCCCTGCCGGGAGCTACCGCCCAGGAAATGGTCAGCCGTATTGCCCTGCCGGTGCTCCTGCTCTACCCCCCGGCCACCCTGCTGGTTTGCCTGCTTTTCCAGATGATGGAGCAGCACATTCAAGGCGTGGAAACCCTGCGGCAGAGCGAGGAGAGGATGCGTCTCTTCTTTGAACGCCAACTGGTGGGTATGGCTATAACATCGCCAGAGAAGGGGTGGGTGCAGGTAAACGATAAATTATGCCAGATGCTGGGCCGTAGCCGTGAAGAACTGGCGCTCTTATCCTGGGCAGACCTTACCCATCCGGATGACCTCGACCAGGGTCTCGCCATATTTGATCGGCTCCTTTCTGGTGAAATCGACGACTATTCCTTTGAAAAGCGGTTCATTCATAAAGATGGCACGATTGTCTACAGCAGTCTTTCCGTTGGCTGTGTCCGGCACTCTGATGGCTCAGTTGATTATGTGCTGTCTCTTTTAGAAGACATTACCGCACGCAAGCAGGCAGACAACGCGTTGCGCTTTTCCGAAGAAAAATTTTCCACTGCGTTCCATTTCTCTCCCGACGCCATCACCATCAACCGTGTGAGCGACGGGACTTATCTGGACATAAATAAGGGTTTCACCGCCATTACCGGTTACTCGGCTGGAGAGGCAACCGGCAAAACATCGGGTGAGCTGGAAATCTGGGTTGAGCCCGCAGATAGAGCACGGCTGGTGAGCGAACTCACGGGGCACGGGGTTGTTGATAACCTTGAAGCGCAATTCAGGAAGAAGGATGGTACGATTATCACCGGCTTGATGTCAGCCCGGCTCATGATGGTAAATGAAGAACCATGCATCCTGGGCATTGCCAGCGACATTACCGAACGCAGGCGGTTGGAAGTTAAGCATGAAGAAGATCGGCGTTTTTTGCAGACCATCCTTGATACCATCAGCGATTTTATTTTCTATCAGGATAAAAACAGCATCTACCTCGGCTGTAATGATGCCTATGCCTCGCACTACATTGGACTGCCGAAGGAGCGGATCATCGGCCACCCCGACATGGACTTTATCCCCGATAAGGATCTGGTCGAGAAGTACGTCGGATCAGATCGTCAGGCGATGGAATCGGGCGGTTCCGTGCTGCTGAAACCGTGGATTACCCAAGCCAATGGCCAAAAGGCCCTGCTCGAAGTGCTCAAAACCCCTTTTTATGACGCAGCTGGCGGCGTGGCAGGCGTGATCGGGGTTGCCCGTGACATAACCAAGCACTACCTGGCGCTTGAGGAGATCACCCGGGAAAAGGAGACCGCCCAGCGCTATCTGGACATCGCCGGCGTCATGTTTTGCGCCCTGAACAGGGCGGGGGAAATCATCCTGATGAACAAGAAGGGCTCCCAGATCCTCGGTTACCAGGGCGATGAACTGCTGGGCCGGAACTGGTTTGATGTCTGCCTTCCCGAACCCGTCCGCGAAATGATGAGAGGGGTCTTTGCAATCACACTGGCCGGCAATCTTGCTCCGGTCGAGTTCCATGAAAACACCGTCATCAACCGCGACGGGGAAGAGCGGTTGATCGCCTTCCACAACACGCTCCTGCATGATGAGGACGGCGTTTGCGGCGTGCTGTTTTCCGGGGAAGACATCACCGAACAGCGCATGATGCAGGACGAACTCCTCAAGAGCCAAAAGCTGGAATCTCTCGGAGTCCTCGCCGGCGGCATCGCCCACGATTTCAACAATATCCTCACCGGCATTATGGGCAACATCTCCTTTGCCCACATGTCACTCGACACGCCGGACAAGGCACGGAAACTGCTGGAAAATGCCGAGAAAGCATCACTGCGGGCAGCCTCGCTTGCCACCCAGCTGCTGACTTTTGCCAAGGGGGGCACGCCGGTCAAGAAAAGAGTGTCAGTCAGCCCCATTCTGGAAGAATCCCTGTCATTGTCGCTTAGGGGCGCCAACGTGAATGGAGTCGTTGAGATTGCCGAGCCCCTGCACGCCATCGAGGCTGACGAAGGGCAATTAAGTCAGGTATTCAACAATCTCATCATCAATGCCGTACAGGCGATGCCAGGTGGCGGAACACTGGCTATTAAGGCCGAGAACCTGACACTGGAGGCCCAGAACAAGGCGTTGCTCCCGCCGGGCGAATGCGTCGTGCTGTCATTTGCCGACGGGGGCTGCGGCATCTCGAAAGAGGACCAGAATAAGATATTCGACCCCTATTTCACCACCAAGCCGGGCGGTTCAGGGCTTGGCCTTGCCTCAGTCCACTCGATTATCAGCAAACATGGCGGGCGAATCGAGGTCCGTTCAGTCGCGGGAAAGGGCACGACCGTTACTGTTTACCTCCCTTCACTCGGAGTGGCAATTGCTGAGCAGCACACGGGCAACGATTCTTTGGCCGCAGCCAGGCACGCGGCTGGGGCCATACTTGTCCTGGATGATGAAGAGCTCATTCGGGATCTTGCTACTGAGGTGCTGGAACATCTCGGTTGCCAGGTACGGACCTGCGTCAGTGGCGAGGAAGCCATAGCGATGTATAAAACCGCCAAAGAATCCGGCACACCATTCATCGCCGCCATCATGGACCTAACCATACCTGGCGGCATGGGGGGACTGGAGGCTGCAAAAGGCATCCTGTCATTTGATCCGTCTGCCCGTCTGATAGTTTCAAGCGGGTACTCGAACGATCATGTAATTGCCGAATACGGCAGTTACGGTTTCTGTGCCGCAATCACCAAGCCCTACAATGTGAACAGTATAAAAAAGATCCTGGCCGAATTGGCAAGACATGAAGCTATTCCTGATGAGGTCACGCGTTTCTCTTGAAAGATGCCCCCCATCCCACACACCTTCCAAGATATATGCTTAGTCCAGTTTGGTCCGCTTGCGACGAAACAGGCGGTAGAGGCCGATTACGACCACACCTGCTCCCACAAGAAGAAATGTGCCAGGTTCAGGAGTGACGATCGGAGTGGTTTCATTATTCGGCGTGGTTCCTCCGCCATCCTTTGTGGTTCCTCCGCCATCCTTTGTGGTTCCTCCACCATCCGTTGTGGTTCCTCCACCATTCGGTGCGGTTCCTCCACCATTTGCAGCGGTTCCCCCACCATTTGCAGCGGTTCCCCCACCATTTGCAGCGGTTCCCCCACCATTTGGCGTGGTTTCTCCACCAATTGACGAATATGGCAAATAGCTAGGGCCGCTGTAGAATTGCGGCAAAACTGAAGGGCCGGGTACTGTCCCCAAAGGTTCAGATATCATTCCAGCTGAATCTTCAGCAGGCGACCCGGATGACGGATGTCGTGGAGGGTTATCTACAAGCTCGGAATTTTTATTCAACCGACGGGGGGGGGCATCAACCCGTTCAACGGGGCCTGCGGGTGAGACCGCGCTCACCTCAACAGGGGGCGGCGCCATCTCCACCGAGTGAATGCTATTTTTCTTGGATAGTCCGAAGTATTTGCCGGACATTTCGCTGCTGGCATCGGCTGGTTCCTGAAGTTCCGCCAAAGCTAACCTAAATGGGGCTTTTTGTGAAACGACTTTCTCTTTTGTGAGGGATGATCTGACCAGCAGGCTTATCGCCACAACTGCCACAACTACCAAAACCAAAAGCGCAGCAATCCCGATCCGCTGCCTGAAGCTTACCAGAAATTTTCTGAAGCCAGATCGCCTTCTGTAGGGCATATCATTAACCTCTCAAGTTTCCTGCCCCAACAGTGCAAATAGCCCGACAAGCGTTTTCACCGTTATTCCGCTCAACAATCAGGTCCAGTCCTGCAAGACGATTTCGCTGAATGGCCCACAGCTATAACTCCTTAACCGATGCAGATAAGATGTCAAAGTATCCGTGTCCTGGCGAACAGAATGTATCATTGCGTGCTGTCTGCGTCCAGAACATTTATAAAAGCATAATGAGCAGTTCCACTTCAAAAGCCGACTCGGAAAGCACACCTGCCTTACAGCGAGGTATGCTCGGTCCTGTCGATGATCTCGTCCTGCAGTTCGGGCGAGAGGTCGCAGAAGTAGTCGCTGTACCCCGCGACCCGGACGATCAGGTCGCGGTGCTCGGAGGGATTTGCCTGGGCAGCCCTGAGCGTCTCCTTGTGCACCACATTGAACTGCACGTGGTGCCCGTCCATCCTGAAGTAGCTGCGCACCAGCCCCGCCAGCGCGTCCAGGCCGCTTTCTCCCGCCAGCAGCGACGGAGAAAACTTCAGGTTCAGGAGCGTCCCGCCGCTTCGTATCTGGTCCATCTTCCCGGCCGACCGGATCACGGCGGTCGGCCCGTTTCGGTCGGCCCCCTGCACGGGCGAGATCCCTTCGGAAAGCGGAGCGCCGCGCCTTCTGCCGTCCGGCATGGCCCCGGTCACGGCGCCGAAGTAGACGTGGCAGGTGGTCGGCAGCATCTCGATCCGGTACACCCCGCCCTTCGTGTTGGGCTTGCCGTCCACCTCGTCGAAGAAGGCGTCGAAGACGAGCCGCATGATCCGGTCCGCGTAGTCATCGTCGTTGCCGTACTTGCGGGTCTTGTTGACCAGCCTCTGCCTGAGCGGCTCGTCCGTCTCGAAGTTCCCGTCCAGCGTTGCCACCAACTGGGAGAGCGTGAGCCTGGCCTCGTCGTAGACCAATTCCTTGATGGCCGACAGGGAGTCCGTGATGCTGCCGATACCGACACCCTGGATGAAGCTGTTGTTGTACCTGGCGCCGCCCGCGTTGTAGTCGATTCCGCGGCTCACGCAATCGTCGGTCAGTACCGAGAGGAAGGGGGCGGGCATGGTCACCGCGTACATCATCTCGATCAGCCGGTTGCCCCGGATCTTGATGCCGATGAAATGGGAGAGCTGGAGCCTGAACGCCGCGAGCAGATCCTCGAAGGAACCGAGGCTGTCGGGCTCGCCGCTTGCCGGACCGAGCCTCTCACCGCTCACGGGATCGACCCCGTTGTGCAGGGCGAGTTCCAGCAGCTTCACCAGGTTGAAGTAGCCGGTGAGTATGTAGGCCTCCTTGCCGAAGGCGCCTACCTCCACGCAGCCGCTGCAGCCGCCGGCGCGCGCGTCCGCAAGCGTTTTCCCCTGGCGCAGCTGCTCCTCGACCACGCTGTCCGCGTTGAAGATGGAGGGAAATCCGTAACCGTTTCGCACCACCCGCAGGGTGTGTTTCAGGAAGGCATCCGGCGACTTCCGGGAGAGCTGGATGTTGCTTGAGGGCTGCAGCAGGTGCATCTCGTCGATGACGTCCAAAAGCAGGTGGGAGACCTCGTTTGAACCGTCGGAGCCGTCGGGGAGCAGCCCGCCCAGGTTGATGTTGGCGAAGTCCGTATAGGTGCCGCTCTCCGCCGCGGTCACCCCCACCTTGGGGGGCGAGGGGTGATTGTTGAACTTGACGAAGAAGCACTCCAGCAGTTCGCGCGCTCCCTCCCTGGTGAGGGTCGCCTCCGAGAGGCCCCGGTCGAAGAACGGCAGCAGGTGCTGGTCCAGGTGCCCCGGGCTGAAGGCGTCCCAGCCGTTTAGTTCGGTGATCACGGCGAGATGGCAGAACCAGTAGGACTGCAGCGCCTCCCAGAAGTCGGTCGGGGCGTGCGCCGGCACCCAGCGGCAGTTGGCCGCGATCTTCAGGAGTTCCTTTTTCCGGACCGGGTCGGTGGCGGCCGCGGCCATGCTCTCGGCGAGCTTGGCGTGGCGCTCGGCAAAGAGGATCACCGCGTCGCAGGAGATATCCATCGCCTTCAGCTCCTCGCGCTTGTTGAAGGCCGCAGGGTCGCTTGCGAAGTCGAGCGCCGCGACCGCGCGGGCGATGTCCTTCTTGAAGTCGAGCATCCCCTTGCTATAGATCTTGTCGTCCAAAACGGTGTGCCCCGGGGCGCGCTGCTCCATGAACTCGGTAAAGATGCCGCGGCCGTAGGCCTGGTGCCACTCGGCGGGGAGCGCCTCGAAGATCTTCTCCCTGAGCGAGCGGCCGCTCCAGTACGGGATCACGGTCTCGGCATAGCTTTTGAGGCACGCCTCATCCACGCGGTAGCTCGTCTTCTCGCGGGAGTCGAGGATGCGCAGATCGTCCAGGGAGTGGCAGGTGAGTTCCGGATAGGTCGGGATGAGCTTTGGTGCCGGCCCCCTCTCTCCGACGACCAGCTCGCCCTCCCCGAGATAGATGCTCTTCTTCTCGCACAGGTAATGGAAGGACTTGGCGCGCAGCACCGGGATGGACCAGCGCCCCTCGTTTTCCCGGTAGAACTCCGTGAGAAGCAGCGCGCGCTCGGCGGAGATGGCCGGCTCCGCCGCAAGGCTTGCCTCCCGTAACCGTTTGGTTCTTCCCGTCATCCGTTCACTCCTCCGATTATGGTTTCCAGACCGTGCCCTCGGAAGATCCGGGCAAAACTTTCCAAACGCTCGATGGAGGGGGACGTCGACCCTGCCGCGCCGGGAGCCGCTTTACCAAAGCGCGCGGGCTTGGCGGCCCAGCTGGCGTGATAGGGCAAGAGCCAGACCTGGCGCACCGCGCGGCAGGCCGCGGCAACCCGGGCGATGGCGCCCATCTCCTCCGGGGTGTCGTTGAAACCGGGCACCACAGGCACCCGGATCCAGATGTTGTCGTGCACGCCCGAGAGCCGCTCCAGGTTCTCCAGCACGCAGCGGTTGTCGACTCCGGTTCCCTGCAGGTGCTTTTCCCGGTCACAGCATTTAAGGTCGTAGAGGAAGAGATCGACGAGCGGCGCCACCCCGAGGAGCGCCTCGGCTGGGCAGAGCCCGGCGGTGTCGACCGCGGTGCGTATCTCGTGAGTCCGAAAGGAACCGAGCAGCGCCTTCAGGAATTCCGGCTGGCCGAGCGGCTCGCCTCCGGAGAAGGTGACGCCGCCACCGGAGTCCTCGAAGAACATCCGGTCCCGCATCACGCTCGCCACCACCTCGCCCACCGTCATTTCCTGTCCGACCACCGCCCTCGCGCCGGTCGGGCAGGCGTCGGCGCAGCAAGCGCACAGGGTGCAGGCATCCTTGGGCTTGAGCCCCTCGTGGCAGGCCAGCAGGCAGGCGTCGCAGGCGATGCAGCGTACCTCGGAACAGGCGATCTCAGGGGTTGCGAGCTGGCTCTCGGGGTTATGGCACCACCAGCAGCGTGCCGGGCACCCCTTCAGAAACACCGTCGTCCGGATTCCCGGCCCGTCGTGCAGGGAGTAGCGCTGCAGGTTGAAGACCGTCCCGCTTGGCCCGGCTATTGTGGGATTGACCCGCGTCAAGGATGCTCCTTTTTTAAACAACGGCAAAAAGCCTGACCACAGAGGGTCACAGAGGAAAGGATAAAAGAGGATCACAGAGGAAATCCAAGCAAAATGCCTTGGACTCAAGCTTTGGAAGCTAAACCTCGTTTTTGGTTTTCCTCCGGTGTTCCTCCGTGTCCTCTATGGTGAGGCTTTTTGCTTTTATCGAAAACGTTCCCACGCTGGAGCATGGGAACGCCCGCTAGTCACGTTCCTCACCCTTCAAGGGGGAGCAACGTATTCTCGTTACTGAATGATTTAGCGCTAGTCGGGTTATGCAGTGATCCGGGGAAATTAGTAATGCGGAGGGGGCTCCTCTTCGGAGGCGAGCCTGTTGTCAGAGGCGTTGAGCCCCCGCAGATGCTCTTTGATAACCTTCAACTCTGCCATCAGGCGATCGATACTGTTTTGCTGTACCGTGACCACCTCATTGAGCTGATCTATGACATGCCCCTGATGCATGATAAGCATCTCCATATCCGTCAGACGCTGTTCCATTGTTTCTCCTTGAGATTTTTTCATGTTATAACCGGTTGTCTGAAACTGCCGGTGTAGCCGTCGATTCTTGCTCTGGCGAGTTCCCTGCGCACGTTTATCTCCTCTTACAGTGAGCCGTAGCCGGTGGATAGCAAATTCTAACTCGAATCGTTTTCATATCCAAGACAAAAAACTACAAAAACCGGTCGGATTCTGCTAATTTCCTGAGACCGGCGTGCGTCGCGACAGCGCGCCGGAATCGGAGGAGCACGGCATGCCAGATACACCGAAATCCAGCAGCGAGCGGCACATAGAGACCATCATGGAGCAACTGGAACCGGGCTCGGACCGCTACATGGTACTGGACAAGGCAAAGCGGTTCAAATCGTCATGGGTAGAGCTGGGGGAAAAGCTGCTCCAGGTAAGTACCAAGGGGCGTTTCCGGGAGTGGGGTTACGGGAGTTTCGAGGAGTACTGCGTGCAGGAGATCAGGATCAAGCGCGGGACCGCAGAGAAGCTGACCATGGCCTACCGGTTCATGGAGAAAGAGGAGCCCCAGTTGCTGAGCGCGCGCGAGGAGTTGAAGCCGCTGCCGGATTACCGGTCGGTGGATCTGCTGCGCAAGGCAAAGGAGGAGAAAGGGTTCTCCGATGAAGAGTACAGTGACTTGAGAAAGAGCGTGGTGGAAGAGGAGCGCAGCCACCCGACGGTATTGAAAAAGTACAAGGAAGTCACTGCCCTGCGGGAGGAGGTGAATCCACTGGCGCCCCTGAAGGCGAGCCTCTCGGCGGCAAGGCGGCTGGACTCGGCCTTGCGCGGTTTGACCGACCCGCCGGCGCTCTACCTGGCGCAGCTAGGCGAGATGATAGCCCACCTCGAGGAAGAACTAGAGGCGCTCGGCTTGAACAGCCAAGCCGAAGCCGGGAACGTGAGAGAAATCTAGTTTGAGGTTTAAAAGGCCCCTCACCCGGCCTCCGGCCACCCTCTCCCGGAGGGCGAGGGTATGCCATATTCCTTCGTGCCGAGACTATCATCCTTGCCAGGTCCGCCGGAACTCTCCCGGAGGGCGAGGGTATGCCATATTCCTTCTCCCTCCGGGAGAAGGTGCCCCGAAGGGGCGGATGAGGGAAGTGCCATAGCAGCACTGCCCCTGTTATTGGGGGTAATCCCAGCGGTTACTTTTATCGTTCCCATGCTCCAGCGTGGGAACGCAGCTTTTGACGCTCCGGCGTCTTGCACCGCCAGGCAAACCGGGACGCAGGAGCGCCCGGTATGCATCCCACGCTGGAGCGTGGGAGCGATGGCACTGTAGCTACTGACAGCAGCGTTCCCCTGTTTTCGATAATTCCAGTGACCCCCGCGATTACTTGTAGATATCGTAAAACAGCTTGGCCGTCACCGCCAGCACCGAGCCGATGAACACCGGACGGACGAACCCGGTCCCCTTCCTGATCACGAGGCGCGCTCCTACCCGGGCGCCGACCGCCTGCCCCGCCCCCATGACCAATCCCGCCCAGAGCAGCACATGGCCTCCCGCCACGAAGACCGCCAGCGAGACGATGTTGCTCACGAAGTTGAAGAGCTTGGTGTACCCGGTCCCCTTTCTCATGTCGAACCCGAGTCCGAGCATCAGGGCAATGACCCAGAAGGAGCCGGTACCGGGCCCCAGGAAGCCGTCGTAGAAGCCGAGCAGGAGGCCGAAAAGGCAGTAGAAGAGCCCCCTGGGCAGTCGGGGATGGACCTCCTCGGCGCCGAGCTTCGGCGTGAAGACCGTATAGCAGAGGATCGCCAGCAGCAGAAAGGGGATGCACCGTTTCAGGAAAAACGGGTCTATCTGCTGCACAGTGTAGGAACCAAGCGCTGCGCCGGCAGCGGTCCAGAGTACACCTGCCAGGGCCTCGCGGAGATTGACGGTCCCGGCCTGGACGAAATGGGTCATGGCGCTGGCCGAGCCGAAGGTGGCCTGAAGCTTGTTGGTGCCGAGGGCAAACTGCGGCGGCAGGCCGATGCCGAGCAGGACCGGAATGGTGATCAGCCCGCCGCCGCCGGCAATGGCGTCGATGAGGCCGGCCACGGCACCAGTGAGAAAGAGGATCGGGAAGAGCACCGGGGAGATGGATACGGCAGGAGAAATAGTCATGGTCCTTCCTGATTAGAACAACTATACGACTCAACGACTCAACGGCACCCTCACCCTCCCCTCCTCCAGGCGCGCCAGGTAGGCAGCGAGGCTCAGTTCCGCTATGGCTGTCATCAGCGGGATTTCCCTGAGGGGGAGTGTCTCATCGGCAACGGCGTCCGCCAGGTGATACATCTGATGCCAGGGGACCGGCGGCTTCGCCGAGGAGTTGAGCCAGAGGGCGGTCAGCACGAGCCGCTCCAGCCATACCTCACGGCGCTTTTCCAGCACGTCACCGAGTATGCGGAGTATGACTTGCCGGGAATCGGGCGATTTCTTCCTCCCGTACGCCGCGTTGACGGTCCGGTCCAGTGCATCATCGTCCTCGAACCAGGAGCGGGCAAAGCCCTCGCGCAGGGGCCATTCGGCCGCTGCGGCATGGGCAGCCACGACCTCCGGCTGCGCCAGGAGTTTCGGGTTGCCGGCGGCAAGGCTTCGCCGCAACTGCTCCAGTTCGCGGCGCGGATCAAAGGGAGTGGCGTTCCACTGGCCGCGCCCCAGCAGTTCGGCAATGCGGACCAGCCAGTAATTGGGGGCATTCCCGTGGCGGGCTCCCTCGGCCAGGGCGTAGCTTACGCATTGGTCGAGATGATCCGCGGATGATTCGATGAATGAGGCCTCGTCCTTCAGCAGGGCGAGGAACTCCTTGAGTTCCCGCTTGTTCTTCAGTGCCACCACGAATGCATCGGCCACCCCCACCCCCTGCTTGAGGAGGATGGCGCAGCTGGAAAAGCCCTTGCCGTCCGGTACGATGACCTGGAACGACTGGGCTCCGGCGCCGTCAATACCGGAGGCATGAACGGTCATGGCAGGGTGCCTGGGGAGCGCGGCGCACTCCACGCGCGCCTTGCGGGCGCTGCTGATCGCCTGATCCAGGTTTTTCCTGATATTTTCCGGGAACCAGTTGCGGGAGACGATCAGCCGCCGCAAGGTTTCCGCTGTGATGTTCCGGCCCTCGGACCCCGCCAGCAACCGGGACACCCCCAGACGCACCTCGGCCACGGGATGAAACAGCATCAAGGCAGCGATATCCCGGATCAGGGGATTTTCGGCGGCGAGCATCTCCGCTGTCAGCGCGGTCTGCATCTCCGGGTCCCCCAGGGCCAGAAGCTGCAGCATCGCCTCGATCCCTTCGAAGGGCGAAGCCAATCCCATCTCCTCTATGCTTCTGAAGAGTCCCGCCATCAGTTCCTCGCCCGGCAGTTCCTGCAGATCGGTGCGCGACAGGTCCGACATCACCCGGTGGCTGTTCGCTTCACGGAGCACTGGCAGGATCTCGACCCGGCTGTGCAACAGGGTCTGGGAGACGGCCGCGCAGAGTTCGCCATCCTCGTTTTCCAAAAAGATGCGCTGTGCCAGGGCGTTTTGGAGCAGCTCCATGCGCTGCTGCGACCCGGGCCGTCGGCGCTCCAGTTCCACCCGCAAAAGCTCCAGCGAATCGAACAGCAGCCGCAGCGCGGCGTCGATACGTTCGTCGTCCTCAGGTGATTGCTGGCACAGTGCCGGAAGCAGCGCGGCCAGCTCGTCCCCGGCCCGGTCGTTGGCGAGGAGGTACTGTCGCAGTTCATCCGCAAGCTCAGCATGGCCGGCAAACACCCTGCCGCTGCCAAGCCGCAGGTACCGCTCGACGAACGACGCCATCCCCCCGGCAGGACGGGTAGATGCGCGCGGGGGCGACACTTTCTCCTCGGAGAGGCTTCCCTGGACGGGACCACCGGTCTTTCGCGCCGAAGTAGCCCTGGGAGCACGCACCGAAGCTGCGAGCTTCTCAAGCATCCGTTCCATATCCAGCGTCTCCAGATCGGGATCGGTCACTGGCTGGTACACGAACTGGCCCGGCTTTGGAAAGGCCTTGCCCCGGTAGGTTTTGCCGTCCACTTTCTTCCGAACGGCCCGGTAATGCCGGTACATGCGGGAAAGCCAGTCCCGGTCGTCATTGAGAATCATCACGAAAAGGTCCAGCAATTCGTCTGCGTATGCGGACTGGCGGTGCGAAGGGTCCAGAAAAGGTCCGGCCAGGGGACCTTCCTGATCAAAGCCGAGGCTGATGAGCGCCTTTTGCTTTGTTTTTTCGTTGATGACGGCAAGCGTCACGCGGCGGCAGTCGCACTGCGGGTCGGTGCAGTAGCATTCGACGAAACTGTAATCGCCCTTGGGTATGCGTCCGCTCTTGCGGTCGAGCTTCAGGGTCAGGACCGCGTCATCCGAATCTGGGAAGATCTGTGGGTAGGGTTCCATCGGCAACGGCCTCTTTTAGATAGACAGATCAGAACGTGAATTGCAGCAGGTAGACGAGACCGCGCAGGAGCGGCGTTCCTGCCGCGATTACCGCGCCCTGGAGGACGCTCCTGCAAGGGCCCTGATCCCATTAGCAAAGGCCGCTCGAACCGGCAAAGGAGCCGATGGGAACGGCCTCAGAAACAACCGCGTGCTGCTCGATTTTGAAGCTCACTTTACCGTATTCTTCTGCGCCAGTATAGCCTCCGCTGCCGCCAGCAGGTCCGGGTAGGAATTCACCCCCGCCGGAAGCCCGGCTGCGTGGGCGCTGCCGTATCCGGTCAGGACCATAAGCGAGGTACAACCGGCAGCGATCCCCGCCTCCACGTCCGCAAGCTTGTCCCCGATCATGAAAGAGGCCGCGAGATCGATATCGAGGTCCTGCGCCGCCTGCTGCAGCATGCCCGGAAGCGGTTTTCTGCAGCCGCACACCTGGCGGTAGTCGCCGGTTGCGTGTTCGGGGTGGTGCGGACAGAAATAGCAGGCGTCGATGTCGGCGCCGAATTTGGCAAGGTCGGCGTGCATGTGGCTGTGGATCGATTCGAGCGCCGCCTCGTCGTAGAGGCCCCGCCCGATGCCGGACTGGTTCGTGACGACGACCAGGAGGAATCCCGCGTCCTTCAGGCGTTTCAAGGCCCTGGGCACTCCGGGGATGAACTGAAAATCCTCGACCTGGCTTAAGTACTGCACCTCAACGTTGATGGTGCCGTCCCGGTCCAGAAATACCGCTTTTCTCTTTCCCATCGGTTCCCTCGTGTGTCAATCAACAAACAAAGGCGAAAAGGTGTAACTTCACCTTTCACCTTTCGCCCTTCACAGTTTCTCAGGCGAAGAGCTCTTTCTCCATCAGGTCGCAGAGGATGTGGATGATGGTGATGTGCCCCTCCTGTACGCGCGGGGTATCGTCGCTGGGGACGATGATGGAAAGCTCGGCAACATCCTTGATGGTGCCGCCGTCCTTGCCGAGGAGCGCAACGGTCCGGCAGCCGGCCGCAGCCGCTCGCTGCAGCGCCAGCTTTACGTTGGGCGAATGGCCGCTGGTGGAGATACCGACCACGACGTCACCTGCGGCGCCATGCGCCTCGACCTGGCGCGAGAAGATGCTCTCGAAGCCGTAGTCATTCCCGATGGCGGTCAGTATCGAGCTGTCGGTGGTGAGCGCCAGGGCGGGAAGCGCCCGGCGTTCCAGCTTGAAGCGTCCGACGATCTCAGCGACGAAGTGCTGCGCGTCGGCCGCCGAGCCGCCGTTGCCCATGACGAGAACCTTGTTCCCGCTCCTGAAGGCTCCAACCAGAAGCGACACGGCGCTCTCGATGGCAGGGGTAAGATCCCTTTCGACTGCCGCCATAACCTCGCAGTGGCTCCTTAGCTGCAGCCGTATCTCTTCTTTCACGAAACCTCCAGGGTGTTTTTGGGGACGCTTAAAAACATGCAAAAAACCGATGGCCACGGAGAACATCTGAGAACTTCGGAGAAATACGTATAAGCAGTACCAATCCAATCCAGCGTCGGTGGCCAACGGGTATTAAGGTTTAACCTTGGCGTTGGCTTTTCCCAGATTTAGTAGGATTTTCTCCGTGGCAAGTGGTTTTAGCTTTGATTTTTCGCTGTTGCCTGCCGTTAGCGGCGCTGGTCGGGAGCGATTCAAGGGTAGCCGAGCCTGATCCTTTCGGAAAGCTCGCTGAAGGGGAGGTATGAGTCGCTCCAGGGAAACGCCATGCCGTCGATCGCCGCGACGGGAACGATCCCGGGGCTCTCGGCGGCAATCTTCTCGAATATGCGCCGTTTGGCGGACTCGGTTGACAGGCGCGGCAGCGCTATCAGCTTGACGTTTTCGTGCGGAAAGGCGAAGCCTCCCTGCTGCGCCGCCTTGCAGAGGGCCGCGGGGAGCAGGACAAGGTAGCTGTTGCCGTGTCGTGCCCCCTTCAGGAGCACGTCGAGCTTCTGCCTCAAAAGTTCCGGTTCCACCCCCTTCGGAACGTGGACCAGGTAGTCTCCCCCCTCGCCCCAGCGCTCGCGGAAAAGCGCCACGCTCTGCCGCAGGGTCTCCTCCCGCCGGCGCTCCGAGCCGAGTTGCACCTCTTCCTGGCAGACAACCACGGGACCGGGGACCTGGTAGGTGAAGAATCCTTTGGAGCAGGCGCGCCGGGCATAATCCCTCAGGCACCAAAATCCTCCGTCCAGCCCCTCGTCGAAACCGCCCACCTGCAGAAACAACTGCCTGCTGATCACCATCGCTGCAAAGGAGGCGCTTGCCACCTCGATCGGTTCGCTGCACGGAACCCCGCCCGGCGACAGCTGCGGCACCAGTATCCCCGCCTCCGGATGCGTGGAGGCGAAGCGCAAAAGCGGCTCCAGCCATCCCGCGCAGACCTGGGTGCTGTTCCTGACCAGGGCGATGTAGGGCGCCTCTGACCTGGCAAACCCGCGGTTGGCCGCCCGCACGAACCCGATGTTGCTGTCGTCGCGCATCAGGAGCGCCCGTTCGTCGAGCCGGTCGGCCAATTCCTGCAGCAGCTTCTCGGTCTCCCGGTCGCTGCCGCAGTCCATCATGATGAAGCGCGCATCGGGGGTGTAGTTGATCAGGCTGACCAGACAGTTACGGGTCTCATTGAGTCGGTTCCAGACAGGGGTTATGACGTCTATGGTGGCAACTGGCATGATGACCCCGGGAAAAAAGCAGGTTAAGGTTGAGGTTGAGAAGAGGCTTTCTTAACCTTAACCCGCTCCCCTTGTAGTGTACTTAAAACAGGTCAAGGTTAAGGTCGAGGTTGAGAACAGGCGCTCGCAACCTAAACCTTAACCTCAACTTGCTCCATGTAAAGATGTTCTTAACCTTAACCTCAACCTTAACCTGTTCCTAAGAGCTTACCGCCACGTTGCGCAGCAGTGCCAGTTCGTCCAGCACCTTGCCGGAACCGAGCACCACGCAGGAGAGGGGGTCCTCGGCGGTCACCACCGGAAGTCCGGTCTCCTCGCGCAGCAGCACGTCCAGGTTGCGCAGCAGCGCGCCGCCGCCGGCAAGTACGATTCCCTTGTCCACCAGGTCCGCGGCGAGCTCGGGAGGGGTGCGCTCCAGGCAGTTGCGCACTGCGTCGACGATGGCGGTGACCGGCTCGGAGAGCGCCTCGCGGATCTCGTTGGAGTCGATCTCGGTGGTTTTGGGGATACCCGAAACCAGGTCGCGCCCCTTCACCTCCATGTGGAGCACCTCGGTTCCCGGGTACGCCTCGCCTATCTCTATCTTGATCAGCTCCGCCATCCGGTCGCCGATCAGCAGGTTGTATTTCCTCTTTATGTACTGGACGATCGCCTCGTCCATCTTGTCGCCGCCCACGCGCACGCTCTTGGTGTACACGATCCCGGCCAGCGAGATGACCGCCACCTCGGTGGTCCCGCCGCCGATGTCGACGATCATGTTCCCGGATGCCTCGGTGATCGGAAGCCCGGCGCCGATCGCCGCAGCCATCGGCTCCTCGATCAGGTAGACCTCACGGGCGCCGGCCGATTCAGCTGATTCCTTCACCGCACGCTTCTCCACCTGGGTGATCCCGGACGGGACGCAGATGACGATCCTCGGCCGGACCAGGGTCTTTCTGTTGTGCACCTTGTGGATGAAATAGCGCAGCATCTCCTCGGTGATGTCGAAGTCGGCGATCACCCCGTCCTTCATCGGGCGGATGGCGGTGATGGATCCCGGGGTGCGGCCAAGCATCTTCTTGGCCTCCATCCCGACCGCCAGCACCTTCTGCTGCCCGTTTTGCATCTTCTGCACCGCGACCACGGACGGCTCGCGCACCACGATCCCCTTCCCCTTCAAATAGACCAGGGTATTGGCGGTGCCGAGGTCGATGGCGAGGTCGTTTGAGAACATGCCGAACAGGGCATCGAAAATCTTAAGCATCAGTGACTCCTTTAATTATCACCCTACGGAGAGGGCGGACCGGTTAAAAGGAAAAATATAGCAAAACCCCCGCACCCTTGCAACAAAGAAAACCCTCACGGTGAAATTGATACAGCAGGAAACGCTGGAACGCCGCCCCTCATTCTCCTATTGCTTTTGCGATTAAATTACTTTATTATTCGCCACTATTCTTTTAAGGTCAGCGCCCATACTTTTTAGTCAAAAGGAGTCGAACTGCAATGCTTGGCATAATGAGAAAGTACAAACAATCACTATTGATTAAGATAGTCTTCGCCGTCATCGTATTTTCTTTCATAGGGACCATATTCCTGGTCTGGGGCCGCGGTGGCGACAAGGAGAGCGGTCCGTCCGGATTTGCGGCAAAGGTTGACGGCGCCAAGATCGGCCTCGACGAGTTCCAGAAGAGCTACGACCGCACCCGCGGAGTGTACGAGCAGATCTACGGGCGCTCGCTTTCCCCCGAGATGGAAAAGCAGATGGGGCTCAAGAAGCTGACCATCGAGGGACTGATCGACAACCTCCTGATCCGCAAGGAAGCCAAGCGGATGGGCCTCAAGGTGACCAAGGACGAAGTGGCGGCGGAGATCGCCAAGGTCCCCGCCTTCCAGCAGGGTGGCGCTTTCAGCTTCACGCAGTACCAGCAGACCCTGAAGGCGAACCGGATGACGCCGGCGGCGTTCGAAGATGCCCAGGAAGAAGACCTGCTGGTGCAGAAGGCGCGCAACAAGGTGAAGGGCGCGGCCACGGTCTCGGACCAGGAGATCCTGCAGGCGTTCAAGAAGCAAAATGACAAGATCGACCTGCAGTTCGCCTCGTTCTCCCCTGCCGACGTGAAGGGGGAGATCAAGCTCACGGAACAGGATCTGAACAGCTACCTCCAGGAGCACCAGGCCGCATTCAAGACCCCGGAGCAGGTCAGCATCGCCTACGCCCTGGTCAACCCGGCCCAGTACGCCTCCAAGGTGACCGTCTCCCCGGAGGAGGCCCAGAACTACTACCAGAAGAACATCGATCGCTACCAGGCAAAGGGTGGTATACTCCCCTTTGCCGAGGTGAAGGATCAGGCAACGGCCGACGCGCTGAAGCAGAAGGCGGCCAAGGAAGCCTACGAGAAGGCCGCCGACGCAGTCAACAAGTTCCGCGGCACGGCAGACATCGAGGCAGCCGCAGCGTCCATCGGCGGCAAGGTCGAGAAGGCCCCGCTCTTCACCGCACAGGCCCCGGCGCCCTCGATCGCCGGTGAAAACGAACTGATCTCCCGCGCCTTCGCCCTGAAGCAGGGTGAGCTGGGAGGACCGGTCGAGACCGCCAAGGGGATCTACCTTGTGAAGGTCACCGAGAAAAAAGCCTCCGCAGTTCCGCCGCTGGCCCAGATCAGGGGCGCCATAGAGAAGAAGGTGCTTGAGGCGAAGGCCGCCGATCTTGCCAAGAAGAAGGCCGAGGATCTCCTCCCCCAGCTTGCCAAGGGGGGGACGCAGTTGAAGGATACCGGCAGCTTCGGCTACTCCGCCCAAGGCGCCATCCCCGGCATCGGTGTCTCGCCGGAACTGATGGAGCAGGCCTTCACCCTGATGCCTGCGGCCCCGGTCGCGAAAAAGGCGGTCAAGATCGGTGAGCGCTGGTACGCGGTTCGGCTCAAGACCCGGACCGAGACACCGACCACCGATCTGGCCAAGAACTCGGAGTCGATCAAGCAGGCGCTGCTCCCCAAAAAGCAGCAGGAGGCGCTGGACAGCTGGCTCAAGGAGCTGAAAGCCAAGGCGAAGATCGAAATCAACCCGGCGATCCTTGGGGACTAGCTGGAAAACGGTGCACGGTGAAGGTGAAGGAAGAAGGGACACAAGAAGTTACGGCGAGGTGAAGGGTGCAGGTGCACCCTTCACCTTTCACTTTTCACGCTCAACTCGATCGTAAACAAAGGAGAAACTATATGACCAAACCGGTGCTTACCACGGATTTCCCCGGCCTGAAGCTTGCTGCTCGCGGTAAGGTGCGCGACATCTACGACCTCGGGGAGACGCTGCTCATCGTCACGACCGACCGGATCTCGGCCTTCGACGTCATCATGAACGAAGGGATCCCGAACAAGGGGTATGTCCTGACCCAGGTCTCCGCCTTCTGGTTCCGCGAGATGGAGGGGATCATCAAAAACCACATCATCTCCCTCGACGTGGCCGACTTCCCCGCGGAGTGCCAGCCCTACGCCGAGATCCTCGCCGGCCGCTCCATGCTGGTGAAAAAGGCGGCACCGCTTGCCGCCGAGTGCATCGTGCGCGGCTACCTTGCCGGCTCGGGCTGGAAGGACTACCAGGAGACCGGGGCCATCTGCGGCATCAAGCTCCCGGCAGGGCTCAAGGAATCGGACCGTCTTCCCGAGCCGATCTTCACCCCCTCCACCAAGGCGGAACTCGGCACCCACGACGAGAACATCTCCTTCGAGACCATGATGGAAATGTGCGGGGCCGAGGTCGCGACCAAGGTGCGTGACGTGACGCTCGCCATCTACCAGAAGGCGCGCGAGATCGCGGACACCAAAGGGATCATCATCGCCGACACCAAGTTCGAGTACGGCATCTACCAGGGCGAGCTGATCATCATCGACGAGTGCATGACCCCCGATTCCAGCCGCTTCTGGCCCAAGGATGGGTACCAGCCGGGCGGACCGCAGCCCTCCTTCGACAAGCAGTTCCTCAGGGACTACCTGGAGACGCTGGACTGGGACAAGACCGCGCCTGCACCGCCGCTCCCCGATGAGATCGTGGCAAAGACCGCGGAAAAATACATGGAAGCGCTGGTGAAGCTGACCGGCAAGGGGATCTAACCCCTCCAGCTCACGGCCCCGGTCCTTATCGGCCGGGGTTTTTTTGTCGAAACAAAATGCCTAACCACAGAGGGCACAGAGGAACACAGAGGAAGACAAAACTTAAATGAAGAAGATGCTTGTAATCCTCGTTTTGGTTTCCTCTGTGACCTCTGTGGTTAGGCCTTTGACCTTTTGTTGACCAGATCAGATTTTTTACAGGAAAGCCATGCTGAACCACCTGATGATCGCAGCACTCATCCTCGCCGGCAGCCCGGGCGCCACCAGCCACGACATCCCGGTGGGACGCTTCAGCGCTGGGGACCTTTCCGGCTGGAGCGACAAGACCTTCAAGGGAAAGACGAGCTACGCCCTGGAAAACGGCGTGCTGAAGGCCCACAGCGTCAAGGCGGCCTCGGGACTGATCAAAAAACTCACGGTCGACACGCACAAGTACCCGAAACTCTCGTGGAGCTGGCGCACCGATCACTCGCTGAAACGGGAGGACATCAAGACCAAGGGTGGCGACGACTTCGCCGCCCGCGTCTACGTGGTGTTCCCGCGCACCTTCTTCTGGCGCATGCGGGCGATCAACTACGTCTGGGCGGGAAAGATGACCAAGGGAAGCGAGGCGCCGAGCCCCTACACGGCGAACTCTGTGATCGTGGCGCTGGAGAGCGGGGATGATCTGGCGGGAAAGTGGATCCATGAAGAGCGCAACATCTACGAGGATTACCGGAGGATCTTCGGTGAAGAGCCCCCCCTTTTGGGGGGGGTTGCCATCATGACCGACACGGACGACACCCAGGACGAGGCGAGCGCCTGGTACGGGGACATCACGCTGCGCGCGCCCTGAAGCGCTTCCTACCCTATCATCTTTTGAAGCCGGTTCCTCTCCTTCACCAGGCGCGCCTCGCCCTCCTCGATCGCCTTCAAGAGCCCCTTCTTGGCACTGTAGGCCATATCTTTCCCCTTTTCCAGGATCTCCGTGGCGCGGTCGCCTACCGTCTCGGCCATATCGGTTACCTGATCGGTGAAGTCCTCGACTACCTCGACGGCATCCTGGGCTTTCCTGCGGGCCTTCTTGCCGAAACGCGCGATTCCCTTGCGGGTCCTCTCGCCACTTTGCGGGGCGTACATGAGCGCGACCCCTGCGCCGATGATGCCGCCGGCCACAAGCATGAGAGCTCCCACCATCGCACTGTTGCTATCTTCTCTTCCTGACATAACATCCTCCTTTCTTGCCTGCGGGTAATTTACCTGCCCTAAATAGTACCGTAAGCTCGGCATTTGCCAAGGGGGGAACTTTTTTAATGGTATAAAATCGGTTCGCCGTCCTTACCTGCATGCACACAGACAAGAGTCACCAAAATTCCTTTATAAATCAGCAAGCGGCGTGTGAGACAGACTGCATGAAGAAGCATGTACGCCTCTCAGTTATAACAAGTGGGGAATACCTGCTTCATGCGAAACCCAGCCGAAGAATACCTCCTTCAGGTTTCAGCCCGCATCACCCAGAAGAACCTATCCGGACTTCCGAACTCCCCGCGGCGGGTCATTTTTTCTTCTTTTCGGCCTTGGCGGCAGCCTTGACATCGATTGTGGTCGCTTTCATGGTGTACATGACAGTGACCTTGCTTCCTACCTTCAGGTCGCCGGTGACCTTGGCATCCTTGTCCCTGGCGATTTCCCATTTATCTTTGCCCTTCTGGACGACGATCATGTCATCTTTGACTTCGAGCAGCGGACCGGTCACTTGGTAGGTCTTGGTAGTGCCGGCGAACACCGTCGCAGCGGCAAGCAGGGCTATTCCTATCATCGCAGCAATCACTCTCATTTCCATCCCCCTGGTGAATTAGTCAGATACGAAGCTTAATTATTAACAGCAGCCAAGTATAAGTCAAGCCCTCACCCGCCCGGCGGGCGAAAACGAGACACGTCTGTTACCGGTAAAGCAACCAGCAAAGGCAAGATGGCCGATATGTCATGTAACAGAAGTCGTGAACTCGGTAGTCGTACTTTTGATCCGTTCATACTGCTGGTTGGTCCTTGGCCTTATTTACTTGCGTGTACGTTATGTGTATAGTAGGCACATAGCTTCATTAAAGCTTTTCCGAGGTGTTCCATGCAGCAGAAATACGACGTGCTGATAGTCGGGGGTGGGCCGGGCGGAATTGCCGCCGCCTATCTCTGTCACAAGAACGGCCTCTCCCATCTCCTGATCGAGTCCGGCAAGGCGGTGTTTCAGGGGATTGCCAACACCTACCCCGAGGGAAAGAACGTCTATCCCTCGAAGCCCAAGGACAACCCGGAGCCGTTCCTCGTCGAAGAACTCCGGCCACCCGACAAACCGGTGGCTGTCGAGAAGTACATCCAGTACGTGCAGCATTTCGTCCAGCACGAGGGGCTGAACGTGCAGACCGAAACCGAGTTCGAGGCGATCGAGGACGGGCGGGACTACCTCAAGGTCTCCACCTCCAAGGGGAACTTCCAGGCGCGCAAGGTGCTGCTCGCCTTTGGCAGCAATATCCCGAAGGAGCTCTCGGTCTATGGCGACGCCAAGATGGTCGCCAAGGGACTGGACGACCCGAAGAAATACCTCGGTGTCCGCACCCTGGTGATCGGCGGCGGGAACAGTGCGGCGGACGTGATCATCTCCATCCTGAAGGAGAAGCGGAGCGCCAACGACAAGGAACCGATCTACTGGGCGCACGTGGCCGAGACCTTCGACGTGAACAAGGAGACCGCGCAGCGGCTCGGGGAGGAGATCCTTTTGGGCGGCAACATCCGCCTGATGCCGGGGGCAACGCCGAGGATCGGCGAGGTGGACGACGAGGGGGTGGACCGCCTGGTGATCAGGGTGAGCGAGGACAAACTGCCCGGCGGGATCGAGCGCTACAACGCCATGAGCTTTCCGATGAAAAACGTCATCGCCTGCATCGGAAGTCAGGGGCCTCTCTCCATCTTCGACAGCATCGGGGTGCAGACCATCGCCTGCGCCGAGGGGGTCTGCCAGGTGGCCCAGGAAGGGGACCGGCTGCTCCTTTTGACCTCTGATTTCGAGACGACCAGGAAGGGGGTCTACGTGATCGGCGGAGCGATCTCCCCCTCCTACATGCGCATCAGCAAGGGGACGATCCAGGAGGAGAGGCACCCGAACCTGATCTACACCGCGGTGAACGATGCCCACCACGTGGTGCAGGCGATCCTGGCCAAGCTGGGGAAATAAGGGTACAACGAGAAACGACCTCTGAATTAATCTCAGAGGTCGTTCTTTAGGTTCTGACACAAAAAAGCTTCTATTGTTTTAGAAGTTCTTTGCGTCTTTGGGTGAGGCGCCTTTGAAGTTTCCTTGCCTTAAGACGTTATTTATCTTAGCGCCTTCCCTCTCAACCGCGCATCTCTTCCCTGAGCCCCTCGATCACCGCCTTCACCTCTGCGATCATCTCGTGCGCCTGGGCCGAGTGTTCCTTCTTGAGGTAGCTCTCGAAGTAGCCGATGGCGTCGGCCATCCGCTCCTGATCGATGCAGATGTTGCCCATGGTCAGGTAACTCATGGTGAACTCGGGATCGAGCCGGATCGCCTCGAGGGTCTCGCGCTCGGCGGCCTCCAGATCGTCCATGTCGTAGTAGAGCTCGCCCAGGTTGAAGCGGGCCGTGGCGTCGGTGGGATCGATCTCTATCCCCTTGTGATAGGCGGCGATCGCCTTGTCGTTCTCGCCCAGCCCGTAGTAGAGGTCCCCCATGGCGTTCAGGGCGAAGACGTTCTTCGGGTCGAGCTCCAGTGCCCTCTCAAACGACTTCAGGGCGTCGTCGGCGCGCTCCATGGCGTTGTAGACCAGTCCCATGCTGACATAGCCGTCGCAATCCTTGGGCTGCACTTCCGTCACCCTGCGGTAGCAGGCGAGCGCGTCCTTGTGCTTGCCGGCCTCGAAATAGACGTCGCCCAGGGCGGTCAGGCCGTCCAGGTCTTCGGGAGCAAACTCAAGCCCCTTTTTCAGGGCGGCTATGGCGTCGTCGGCCTTACCCGACTCGGAGAGGGCCTCACCTAGGTAAAAATAACCTTCAGCGTTGTCGGGCTCCAGTGCCAGACACGCCCTGAAGGCCTCGGCAGCCTTGGCGTACTCCCCCGATTCCATCAGGGATATGCCGTTTGCCAGCTTCTCATCAAAATTCGTTCCCATGACCACCTCCGAGCTCCTGCTATTCATTGGCGCACACTATAACAGAGAAGGTACGGGTTTGCCAACAGTAGAGCGCAAAAATAAAAATAAAATACTTCCCATTTCACCCTCCTCAACTATACTACGGTAACCACACGCAAAGGGGAGCATCATGTCAGAGGAAACGGGGGAAAGACTGGGGCTGAGGACGCTGGAAGACATCAGCGCCCTGATCCTGCACTCCCACGACCTGCAGGAAACCTTGGACAACATTGTCAACCTGGTAGCAAAGAGAATGGCTTCGGACGTCTGTTCCATTTACCTGCTCGAAGAGGACGGCGAGACGCTGAGGCTGTACGCCACCCGCGGCCTCTCCCGGCTCTCGGTCGGCATCACCATGAAGATCTCGGAGGGGCTTACCGGCCTCGCCGTCGAGCAGCGCGACGTGGTGGCGACCGACAACGCCCCGCTGCACCCGCGTTACAAATATTTCCGGCAGACCAAAGAAGAGAAGGTGCTCTCCTTCCTCGGCGTCCCCTTCTTCGAAAGGAAAAATCCGATCGGGGTCATCGTCATCCAGAACCGCGAGGCGCGCACCTTTACCGCAGCCGAGATCAGCGCCGTCTCCACCATCGCCTGGCAGATCTCCAGTATCGTTTCGAACGCCAAGCTGCTGGATTCCGTCAGGAAAAAGGAGGAGGAGCGCGCCTTTTACGCGGCGGAAGTGGAGCGGCTCAAAAAGGACGGCGTCCTGAAGGACGCGGCTCGCCCCAGGACCGCCTCCTCCCGGCAGGCGGTCCTGACCGGGATCGGCATCGCGCCGGGCGTGGCCGCGGGGAAGGTAACGGTACTGAACCGGGGCTCTCGCGAGCAGGTGGTACTGGAGCGGGCCAGGCCCCGGGCCGAGGAGCAGAACAGGTTCCTGCTCGCGCTGGAGAAGGCGCGCGTCCAGACCATCTACCTGGAAAAGCGCGTGGGCGAGATTCTCTCCGAGGCGGACGCGGCGATATTCCACAGCCACCTGATGATCCTCGAGGACCGCGGCTTCACCGGCAAGATCGCGGCCCTGATCGACGACGGGCTCGGCGCGCACCGGGCCGTTGCCGAGGTGGTGGGCGACTACGTCGCAGCCTTCTCCCGGATGGAGGACCCCTACCTGCGGGAGCGCTCCGCCGACATGGAGGACATCGGCCGCAGGCTGTGCGACGCACTGAACGGAAACCACCGGTCCCAGAAGAAGCTGAGGGAAAACCGGATCCTCATCGCGCGCGAGCTGCTCCCCTCGGACCTGGCGAGCATGGACCACGGCAAGGTGATCGGGATCGCCACCGAGAAGGGGAACCTGAACGCCCACGCGGCCATCATGGCGCGCGCCCTCGGCATTCCGGCCGTGTTCGGGGTGGAGGGGCTCCTGAAACAGGTCGGCGTCAGGAGCGAGGTGATCATCGACGGGACCTCGGGCTGCGTCTATCTGAACCCCGACCCCAGCATAAAGCTCGAGTATGCCCGGCTGCAGGGGGAGTTCGACCTGAAGCAGCGTGCCCTGGAAGGGATACGCGATCTCCCCGCAGTCACCACGGACGGCTGCAGGATGACGCTGCTGGCGAACATCGGACTTCTGAGCGACTTGCGCGTGGCGCACCTGCACGGAGCGGAGGGGGTGGGACTGTACCGGACCGAGTTTCCCTTCATGACCAGAAGCGCGTTTCCGGACCGGTTCGAGCAGGCGGCCATCTACCGGAAGGTGCTGGAGGGATTCCCCGGGCTCCCGGTCACCATCAGGACGCTCGACATAGGCGGCGACAAGGGGCTCTCCTACTTCCCGCACCCCAAGGAGGACAACCCGTTCCTCGGCTGGCGCTCCATACGGGTCTCCCTGGAGCGGGAGGACATCTTCCGGGAGCAGCTGGCAGGGGTGCTGCTGGCGTCGCCCTACGGCAAATGCAAGCTGATGTTTCCGCTCATCTCCGGGGTGGACGAGGTGCGGGCGATCAAGCGGATTTTCGAGGAGGTAAAAAAGGAGCTGACACGGGAGGGGAAGGCGTTCGACCCGGAGATCGGCCTGGGCATCATGGTGGAGCTGCCTGCGGCGGTTCAGATCGCGGAGATGCTGGCAAAAGAGGTGGACTACTTCAGCATAGGGAGCAACGACCTGATCCAGTACATACTCGCCTGCGACCGGAACAATCAGCGGGTCAAGAAATGGTACGATCCGTACCATCCGGCGGTGCTGCATGCCATAAAGAAGGTGGCGGATGCGGCGTCCGGCGCCGGCAAGCCGGCCACCTTGTGCGGCGAGATGGCCGGCGAGCCGATCAACGCGGTTTTACTGATGGGACTCGGCATCCGCAGCTTCAGCCTCTCCGCCCCCTGCATCCCGCGGGTGAAGGACGCGATCCGCCAGATCTCACTGGCGAGGGCACGGCGGATTGCGGACCGGGTCCTCGGCATGGAGAGCGCCCTGGCGATCAGGGAATACCTGGAAGGAGTACAGCTGGAGCTAGGACTCTAGTTCTAGCCCCTAGTCCCCAGCCTCTGGTTCTAGCCCCTAGCCTCTGGTTCTAGCCCCTAGCCTCTGGTTCTAGCCCCTAGCCTCTGGTTCTAGCCCCCAGTCCCCAGCCCCTAGCCCCTGTTTAGATCCAGCAGTCGCCGCCGTCGTAGTTGAGCGGGTCGCCCTTGCCCCCCTTGGCCCGGTAGCTGGCGCCCTTGGTGCAGAGCTTCAGCTTCTCGAGCGCCTCTTCCTTCGCCTCGCCCAGCTTCTCGCGCACCTCGCGGCCGGTCTTAGGCGTAAAGAGCAGTGCTGCACCCGCGGCCACTGCGGCTCCGGCGATGAAGGCCAGGATTGCGGCCTGTTCGTTTCCCGATTTTTTCGACATGTCTATGCTCCTTACGATCAAGAGTTAAACCGCGTATTATTTTTGTGCAGTATTCTTATCATATTCCGCGTCGCATTAAAACCCCCAAGATAAAAAAATCCCCACCTTTGCACGGATCTTTATTTTCGGATTTGAAAACAGAAGCGATCAATGCTACTATCGCCAAAAAATCAAAGGAGATGTGCATGTTATCCTTCAGAAAAATTGGTACTCCGGCCCTTGCCGCCCTGCTCATGGCAACACTCCCCGCCTGGTCCGCCCTCGCCGAGGAGGCCGCATCCAAGCCGCCGGTAAAAGCGCAGCAGGCCAAGGAGCAACCGGCGACCGAGCAGCCGAAGGGCTCACCGAGCGACCCGATGGTGCGGGTGAACGGGACGGCGATCACGCGACTGGAAGTGGACCGCGCGGTGAAGGTGATGCTGGCGCAGAACCAGGTGCAGCAGCCCCTTCCCCCGGAAGTCATGAAGCAGGCGCAGGACGCCGCACTGGAGCAGCTTACCTCGGCTGAACTGCTGTACCAGGAAGCCTCGAAGCACGAGCCGAAGGACCTGGACAAGCAGATCGCCGAGAAGGTCGCCCAGAACCGGGCCAAATTCGGCTCCGATGCCGAGTTCGAGAAGGCGCTCAAGGGTGTCGACATGACCCCGAAGGACATGCAGGATTTCACCCGCAAGGACATCGTCATCAGCAACTACGTCGAGACGCAGTTCGCCGCCAAGGCGACGGTCACCGACGCCGAGGCGCGCAAGTTCTATGACGAGAACCAGGAAAAGTACTTCAAGAAGCCCGAAAGCGCCAGGGCGAGCCACATACTGATCGGCTCGGACGAGAAGGCCTCGCCTGAGGACCGCAAGAAGGCGAAGGAGAAGGCCGAGGCCCTGCTGAAGAGGGTGAAGGGTGGCGAGGATTTCGCGGCGATCGCCAAATCGGATTCGACCTGCCCGAGTTCCACCCAGGGTGGCGACCTCGGGAGCTTCGGCCGAGGCCAGATGGTTCCCGCTTTCGAGAAGGCAACCTTCGCCCTGAAGGTCGGGGAGACAAGCAACGTGGTAGAGACCCAGTTCGGCTATCACATCATCAAGCTCACCGAGAAGCAGGAAGCCTCCACGGATAAATTCGAAGACGTAAAAGGGAAGATCATCGAGTTCCTGAAACGCGAAAAGGTGCAGAAGGGACTCACCGATTTCATCGAACAGCTGAAAAAAACGGCGAAGATAGAGAAGCCGTAAAAATCGTTGAGTCGTTGAGTCGTTAAGTCGTAACAAGAAGGGCCCGCACAGGCGGGCCCTTCTTGTATTTTGACCTGCGAAGGGGCACTTCAGTCCCCAGTCCCCAGTCCCCAGTCCCCAGTCCCCAGTCCCCAGTCCCCAGTCCCCAGCCCCTAAGCAGCGGTAGCGGGCGGCGGCACGAAGACCCTGGCAGCCAGCTCGGTGTCCAGCATCAGTAACCCCTGCCCGTTGTCACCTATCAGCCTCAGCTTGCCAATGATGTCCCGATCGTTCTCCTCCTCCTCGATCTGCTCCGTGATAAACCACTGCAGGAAGATCTGGGTCGCGTGATCCTTCTCCGCGAGTGCCAGGTCGGTCAGCTCGTTTATCGAGGCGGTGATGAACTGCTCGTGGTTGAGCGTCTGCTCGAACATGTCCAGCAGGGTCGGAAACTCGGTGGGCGGAGCCGCGATCGCGGCAAGCTCGGTGTGCTCCCCGCGGCTGTTTATGAAGTTGAAGAACTTCATGGCGTGCACCATCTCCTCCTGGTACTGCACCATGAACCAGTTGGCGCTCCCCTTAAGACCGATGGAGCCGGCGTAGGAGGACATGGAGAGGTAGAGATAAGCGGAGTAGAGTTCGTTGTTCAGTTGTTTGTTCAGCGCGGCGCAGACCTTCTGATTAAGCATGGCGATTCCCCCTTTGATTGCATGGCTTCCGGGCACGCTTCAGATGCGCCTGGAAAGCTTTGTTCTTCATCATAACCTAAAGGCGGTCAATCACCAACCTCTCTGCCAAAAAACGGGTTGCATCTGCCTTAGTTGCCAGGCTGAGCCTCAGCGCTCCAGAAACATCTTGATCAGATCGACCGGGACCGGAAAGATGATGGTCGAATTCTTCTCGGCGCCAATCTCCGTCAGAGTCTGCAGGTAGCGAAGCTGCAGCGACATCGGCTGGGCCGCCATTACCTCGGCCGCCTGGGCGAGCTTTTCCGAAGCCTGCAGCTCCCCTTCCGCGTGGATCACCTTGGCGCGCCGCTCCCTCTCCGCCTCCGCCTGGCGCGCTATGGCGCGCTGCATCTCCTGCGGCAGGTCGATGTTCTTCACCTCGACGATGGAGACCTTCACCCCCCACGGCTCGGTCTGGCGGTCCAGGATCTCCTGCAGCTCGCGGTTGATCTTCTCCCGGTTCGCCAGCAACTCGTCCAGGTCGACCTGGCCCAGAACGCTCCGCAGCGTGGTCTGGGAGAGCTGGCTCGTGGCATACAGGTAATTCTCCATCTCAACGACCGCCCTGACCGCGTCGACCACCCGGAAATAGATGACAGCCGAGACCTTCACGGTGACGTTGTCGTGGGTGATCACGTCCTGCGGCGGCACGTCCATGGCGACGATCCGCAGCGAGACCCGCACCAGCCTGTCGATGCCCGGTATGATGAACACGAGGCCCGGACCGCGCACCGTCTTCACCCGGCCCAGACGAAACAGCACCCCCCTCTCGTACTCGGGGAGAACCTTGATGGCGTTGGCCGCCAGCGCTACCAGGAATGCCGCCACCAGGAGATAGGGGAAAATGCCAAAGATGTCTAACATGTTACCTCCGATTGCCCTCAGCTAACCAGGAGCCCCGCCAAGTATACACGAGCCTCCCCCCCCGTCAAATGTTGCCTTGCCAAAAAACGGTATACATGTTATTGAATGGACGTTAACAATAGGAATATTTTCCATGAAAACAGACACAAAAATCCTGCTCATAGAAGACGACCAGGGAAGCCGCGAGGCGCTCCTCATCCTTTTGAAAACGAGCGGCTTTGCCATTAAAGGGTGCTCCAGCGGGAAGGAGGGACTGCACCTTTTGACCGGCGAGCGCTTCGACATCGTGATCAGCGACCTCTTCCTCCCCGACCTGAACGGCATCGAGATCCTGACCCAGGTAAAGCAGGACTCGCCGCACACCGAGGTGATCCTGATCACCGGCCACGCATCCGCCGAGACTGCGGTGCGGGCGATGAAGGAGGGAGCCTTCGACTACATCACCAAGCCCCTGAACATCGAAGAGCTGCGCATGATCATCGACAAGGCGGTGGAAAAGGTGCAGCTATTAAGCGAGAACGTCTATCTCAAGAAGCAGCTGCGCGACAAATACGAGTTCGCCAACATCATCGGCAACTCGCAGTCGATGCAGCAGCTCTTTTCCAGGATGAAGCGGATCATCAAGACCGATTCCACGGTCCTCATCCTGGGCGAGTCCGGAACCGGGAAGGAGCTGGTGGCCAAGGCGCTCCACTTCAACGGCAGCCGCAAGGACAAGCCGTTTGTCGCAGTGAACTGCTCCGCCATACCGGAGAACCTCCTGGAGAGCGAGCTCTTCGGGCATGCCAAGGGTGCCTTCACCGGTGCCATCAAGGAGAAGGTCGGCAAGTTCGAGGCGGCGAACCTCGGGACCATCTTCCTCGACGAGATCGGCACGCTCCCCATGCACCTGCAGACCAAGCTTTTGCGCGTGCTGCAGGAGCAGGAGATCGAGCGGGTCGGCTCGAACCGCCAGATCAAGCTGGACGTCCGGGTGATCTCCGCCACCAACGTGAACCTGGAGGAGGAGGTCAAGCGCGGCAACTTCCGCGAGGACCTCTTCTACCGCCTGAACGTGATACCGGTGCTGATTCCGCCCTTACGGGAGCGCATCGAGGACATACTCCCGCTCACCAGGCACTTCCTGGAGAAAAACTGCCATGCCATGCAGCGCCCCCTCATGCACATGGAGAAAGAGGCGCTGGAAGCGCTCGAGGCCTACCCCTGGAACGGCAACGTGAGGGAGCTTGAGAACATCATGGAGCGGGTGGTAGCGCTGACCGAGGGGGGCCAGATCACGCTGCGTGACCTCCCCTCCAGCATCGCGAAGGCCTTTCAGGAGCGGGACGGCTCACCCAGCGTCACGCCGCTTGGCATCGACATGGTTCAGACCATCAACGATATCGAGAGGAAGATGATCGGGGAGGCGCTGCAGCTCTCCGGCGGCGTGAAGGCGCGCGCAGCGCTGATGCTCAGCATCAACAGGACCACCCTGGTCGAGAAGATGCGCCGGCTCGGCATCCCGCTGTAAACCCCACCACCACCCCCCCACCACCTATCCTGTGGCTCTTGCATCAATCATGGCTTGGCAACGCCAGCGGCAAGTTGGGTGGCCAACTTGCAAAGGGCAGCGCTGTCTGCCAGTCCATCGAGGAATCGTTGCGGAATCAGTGAGAGACCAACCTGCGCTCCCGCAAGGGCGCCGGTCAATATGGCCCGCGCCTGATTTTGACCACCGCCATTGATGGCGTGCAGCAGGGCTGACTCGAAGTCATCGTGAAAGCGGGCTGCCAGATAGTAGGCCGCCGGCAACTGATGATAGATGGCGCAGGGCATGCCGTAGACTAGTAGTCCGTTCCGTAAATAACATTTAAATAGTTCTGCTTTTGTGGTATTATCCCCCGCATCAATTCATGAGGGGGTGGCATTTGGCAAAGCGTTCGGCATTGAGTCTATCGTCAGAAGTACAAG
>Ga0209125_1000898_pt1 | contig 32803 bp, 41 predicted proteins | sample BarGraIncub1131A_FD_184503 | JGI IMG/M metagenome (GOLD analysis project Ga0209125, IMG submission 184503) | Arctic peat soil microbial communities from Barrow, Alaska - Barrow Graham LP Incubations 11-31A (SPAdes) (version 2) | ecosystem: Environmental > Terrestrial > Soil > Wetlands > Peat... | reverse complement strand
CGCTGCGGCCGCATTCTTCAGAAACTCGGCTTTCCAGTTGCGGATCTGATTCGGGGCTATCTGTTTTCCGTGGCGATCAAATTCAATTCCTTTTCACCACGCAATACTTCTAACACAATTTTCGCCTAAAACTCGGCACTGAACGTCCTTCTCTTCAATATGTTTACCTGCCTTTTCTTTCTCGTTTTATTATAGCAGGTTCATTATCTTTAAGCCTTTTTTGTGTTCAGTTTTCTCAGACCATTACACTCTTCTTGGAAGTCCCGTACAAACTTGCGTTTTTACGCAGTCTGCCGTTCCCATGCTTCCTTATTTAACATTGTACAAGTTAATTATTAGTAATGTATTTATCTAAATAATCTGCGATTACATCACCGCCGGTTATATAATAATCAAATTTATCCCCCATAACATAGCAATAAAGAGGTTCTTTGTTCGAAACATATATAATAAAAGAAAAATCTTTTGACTGTATTATTATATAGTATGTATTATGTTCGGAATCGAAGGGGTAATCGTCTGCTTTAAGCTTTAATAGACTAATATTACTTTTAATCAAGTCAAATAACTCCTGCTTTTCCTTGATGTTTTCGATTGAAAAACGCGCGCCTGTATCATAATTTCCAATGTCTATAATCGCATCATTTGCATCTGGCAATTGAATATCCTTTTGAAAAGATCGGGCTATGACATAAGATGCGATTATATATGCTAAGAATAAAACTATAATTGCAGCTAAAAGTATAATTATATACTTATATTGTTTTCTCATTCTAATCTCCATTATTTAATTCTTACATGGGCCAGTACTATTACTGACCCATGTAAGAGGGATTACTCGTTTATCAGTACTGTCAGTTCATTGGAGGCCAGTTGCTGGGCCAAGTAAAATCAGGAAAAGTAAATAAAACCGGGAAATTAGTCTGATTATATGAAATTTGCTGCCAATTATTACAATATTACCCTACATTGTTTAGATATTTTGCGCTTGCTATAACCTCAAACGGTATGGATTTGTGCCAAAACACTCCGAGCGGAAGGGTCAATTTCCCTTCCCACCAAATGGATATAGTGCATTCAGCATTTGGCTGCACGCCGGTGTCTTTTGTTGTAGCATCAAATCTTAGGTAATACATACCGTCAGTATCTCGGGTTTTATTATCTAGCTCTGTTTCAAAGTAATTACCTTTGTAAACCTGCATGTTAAGACATGTATTGGAATCAGCTTCAACATAACATTTGGATGATTTAACAGCAGGAATTTTTAGACTTTTGTGTTTATCCCCGCTCCAAACCGTGGCCAGCGAATTAAACCACAGTGTCCCGCCGGAGTTTCCCGCCTTACCAACATCTAGTATAGCGACAGCAATATATGGCACGGAAATCACGACTTTGTCGTTTCCGAATAAATAGTGCGCGCGCAGGGTGTAAACCTGTCCAAAGCACACCGGATTACCTGAAAAATAATTGATGGTATTACGAATTTCCTGTGCCAATTCGCCGTAGTAAGGGTCATCCTCATTCAGCTCATTAACGCTTATAGTGCTAATCTCTGTTTTTATCGGGATATTGATTGCAAGCACAAAAGCCAGAATTATGACGACAAGCCCCCAAATGATCCATGCTCGCTTCATACTTAACGCCTCATTTTATGTTATTATCTCGCATTGACTTTATATGTCCCACTCGGTCTAAGGGCAACGTCCGAATACTCAGGGTAGAGAGAACCTGCCCCGTAATAAACATCAAAAACCCATTCGCCCGCAGCATATGTAACAAGATTTGCTGTTCTACTTGTATTCCCGCTAGCCATTAAGCTTTCTCCCGCCAGATAATCGTTGCTATCATTAAATACGATAGATGAACTCCATTTTATTCCAACTGCGCGAGTGTTTGCAGTTGTGATTGATTTTGTTGTTACATAGTTTTGATCATTAAAAGGAGTCGATGAAAAAGCAGAAAGAATCTGGGATGTAGTTGTATATCCAGCATTATTCACCAACATGCCAATCAAGGAAAGAATACTAGAAGCTGAAAGTGCTTGAGTATTACCACGCACATTTACGTCACTTGTTAATACTGTGTTCGCCCCGCACCCAATTGAGCAAGAGATATCCTTTAACCTAATGTAATTTAGCCATTCATTTACTGTTCCGTTTACAGTGACTGACTCCGAAACAAACATTTTCGTGCTAATATCGGAACTACCGGAAATGCCAACGTCGACAACATTAAGATCAGCATATGGATAAAGGCGATATACAACAATATCTCCACTAGTCAGTTGGACAGTCGTAGTGTAAACGTTTCCCACAGCCCTGTATACATGTGCCGCACTAGTGCCAAGAGATCTTCTTGCTGAATTACCTGCTTTGGAAAACAGTTCTTGTAATCCTGCATCTGAACAAATTTCAATACTCCCTTTGTATAGAATCTATCATAGTTTTTATTTCGTCTTCTGTGATTTTGCCGTTGATTAAATATGAATAGGAACCGCTGGTCCACCCTGCTTTTGAGTCCTCAAGATTTGAAATAATGTAGTAATCTTGCCCATTGTTTTTATAAACATATCCCCCGAGATTTTTCTCGCTGGTTTCATTCCAATCAGAATTGAACTTGTATACTTGAATATATAGGTCCCCACGATCAGACGTAAAATACGCAAAATAAATTTTAGCGTTTTCTGATGATTTGATGGAAACATCTATTAGCTTATAATCTGCAGGAATCCAAGTTGGGTAACCACTGGCATCAGCATCGTTGGAGGCGAGAGCATCCGCTAATGACTTGTACTGGCTACCGCTGCCTTCCGGCAACTCCATAATCCCGGTTGGGCTGCTCTGTACCTGCAGTATATCATCCATCCAATTGATAAAAATTTTTATCGGATTGAAATTGAAAGCGCTCGCGGAAACCGTAAGTAAGAGTACGGCAGCAACAGCAACTTCGCCTATGCGCAGAAAGCGTACTGCTTTTTTATGGGACTTTACATTCGGCTTAGTTTTCCTCGAATCGTTATCCTCATCAAAAAGGACTGAATGCTCGTTCTGCAAACTAGCGAATTCTGCGGATGTGTCGTAATCGGCCATAACAGGTGCGCTGTCCTGCAATGCGTTTAAATGCTGCTCAACTAATTCAAAATCGAAATTATCTTCAGTCATTGCAGACATTTCCTCTTCAAGCTCGTTAAGTAATTCTGAATTGCTTTTTGAACTCAAGTCCGGTTGGGCTTTACGATTCTGTGTTCTGTCTAGTTCGTTGTTCTCGGCGGGATTTTTGCTTTTCATCTCATTACCTCCTACCTATATATCCGTTGAGGCTGCATTATTGTGACATAATATTTTATCTTGAGCATATTTTTTCTTTTGATAGAAGATCCCGGCATTTTTGAAAAGCCCTTGAGACTTGTTTGCGGCAAGCCACCATAGAAATACCCCTTAGATTTGCGATTTCCTCAAAAGAAAGTTCTTCGTTGACTCTCCAGAGGATTAATTCGCGGTCTTTATCTGTGAGGCCTTGGGGTATGTACATGTTCATGGATAAGACGGGTTCTTCAGGCTCATCAGCAAAATCAAAGTTGAGAGGGACTTCCGAATGATAGGATTTCTTCATTTCACGCATGGTCAGCTTTTTAAGCGTGTTAAATAACCAACCGGCGGGGTTGATATGATTGCAAACCGCATCAGGCTTACAGCATGCTATCAGGAAGGTCTCCTGCACCAATTCTTTAGCAAGCTCGGTATCGCCTATTCGGCGATAAGTAAGCTGCACCATGGACGGGGCATATTTTGCATGTAATGCGGAAATGAAGTTTGATTGTTCCCTATTCATACCGATCCCCACTTGTCTTTCAAAATCTATATGAAATAATAGTACGTAGTTTTTTCGTATCCATATTATACCATGAGTTTTCTGATAATGAAATAAATATCCGAAAGAATGTCACAAAACGACTACCTTAACGGATATATACTATGGACGTTCATATTCAAAATACGAAGTTGAACGGTTAAATTCTGTAGTATTAAACAGCTGTAAAGAACAAACTGAAAAAGATTGGTATGAATCTTGGTATCTAAAGGCATATGACTATGCTCGTGTAGACGTATCTTTTACCGTATCATATTTAATCAACAAACACCTAAGTAAGGTGTGTTGAAAGGAGTTGAAGTTCATGGGTGATATTATGGGGTTATCTGCAATTGCAGCAGTAGAGTCATTATTAAGAGTATTCACTTATATAGCAGTTATAACTGCTATATACAAATTCATCCAAGCTTTAAATATATACATTGATAGAAATTCAAGATAGGGCAACTTAGCGAATTTTGCGTAAATAGGAATTCCCGTCAGGTGGAACCAGCTTGTTAACAAGGCTGTACACAAACATAAAGATACGTGATAGAATTACACCAAATATTAATATGTAAACCGAGAAACCTAAGGGATAGATGTATACATCAGACCTAGTTTCTGGCCCTTTTTAAATCAAAGGCAATAAAGCAATGGTAACTGGGATGTTTTACGCGTTCTTTATCAACCACTGAGGAATTATTTGTGATTGTTGATGATGATCCTTCTTAAAACAAAGAAAAAACGCAAAGTATATCTATGGCTCGTATTTAAGCAATTAATATAGGAGAAAATAAAATGTTTACAACTTCAGGAATTTTAACGCTTGTGGCAACTATATTTGGATCGTTTTTCTGCTGTCTCGTTCTTATCCTATCATTAAAAGAGTTTTTTAAAATCAAGATATCTAGCACTCAACTTATGTTACTGGGAATATCCATAATGGTGTTTGACGTTGCTGTTTTAAAAGACTTAGTACCTTATGGATTAGATCAAGTATTTTCTGCAATTGCATTTGGCTTTTGTATTTGTGGTTTTGCAAATGGAATTTACATAAAAAATAAAAAATGAATTAATGTAATACTAAGACGCCCTATAAAGGTTTTGTCCTTTAAAGGGGCGTTCGCGAATTACGTTGCTTAATAGCACTAATACCCAATCCTGCAGCCGCTGGCGACATGGGTATCCAAGTGCTCTTGCGGTGCGGGCTATACACCTCCCGTGCTCCAGATAATGCTCCAGCGACTTACTCTTTTGTTCTTCTGTATATTTAGGTTTCCTTTTGCGGGCTTTCTTAAGATCGCAAGTCTGAATGTACTCTCTGTACCATCGAAGAAGCATCGTTTTACTTGGATAACCTAGTTCATGCCTCACTGATGATATGCTATGGTCGTACTTGAGATAGAGCTGAACGGCTTTGGTTCTCTCCTCGTAGGAATACATTTGGACATCCTCCTATGACTATATTGTGGTCCAGGTTTTTGTCCGCATCCCCCAGACCTTACCGACGATTTTTCGTGCCTTCCCATCAGAAAGAGCGGCGGCTGCTTTCGCAACCGCCGCTGCGGAGATTGCCATTTAATAATCAACTCCCTAATAAAAAAGCGCCCACATACGTGAGCGCTTTTAAAGCAATCTCGATATTAAAGTTTGGAAACGATCCTCGTGAAAAGTGCATTCATTTTAGTGTAATTGCAAGAAAACGCATCTGAGCTCGCGATAATCATTTCTGAGTCTGTAACATCAGAGAAGTCAACACTATAGCCTGCGTCCTCAGCAAGGTACTCAATGAACAGCCTTTGCGTTCTACCATTACCTTCTCTGAAAGGATGCACAACATTTATCTCACTTAAATAATATGCCAGTCTAGTAGGAATATCGGCTTCAGGTGTTTTTTTCAGATAATACTCATTTTTCAATTCTGAAAACAGCTTCTGAGAATTCTGCTCAATATATTCATAGTTACAGAATAAATTACCCTTAGATATATTTACCCAACGCAACTCGCCCGCCCAATCGTAGATATCACCCAAAATGTATCTGTGGATACTTTTTAGATGCTCCAAATCAGACTTACCGTCAATACGATTAATCTTTGCATTAGCAATTCTTACAGCAGTAATTTCTCTTTAAGCTACATGAAGGTTTTCAGAGTCAGTAATTCCGAGTTTGTTCATTAAAACATTAGAATTCGGATAGCAATATCTGCTGTCCCACTCGAAGTCATAATTATAATCTTTGCTCATGCGAATTCCCAACAATGTGCTTTTGGACTAACTCAGAAACAGTTTTTTCAACGAGTCTGTCATTTCCGGCACACTTGCGTATTCTTTCCTTATCAGCATTCGAAAGTGGCATACCCTCTATGGTCATGGTGCCATTAATCTGCGCGATGACTTTTTCGATATTCTTAATATCTGCCACCACCTTCCTTATAATTATTATGCACCATTTTCATCTAATATGCAATTGTTGTTTCATGAACAAACCTATCTCCCGCCCGCAGTCCCGAACAACTTTTCCTTGTACTCAGGTGCGTGAACCATAAGGTTGTAGCGCTCGTTGCCGCATTTGTACAGGCACACGCCACGCTGAGGAAAGCGGATGAGGTTGTACTCGCTCTGCTCAAGTTGGAGCGTATCTGTGTAGAATTTGGCATCAATATTACCAGCGTTGAACAAAAATGCATGCGTAGGAATCGAAAACAATGGTTTAGTATATTCTCGGATGCCGTCCATATTAAAATCCTCAAGATTCTGCGATGCGAGGATAACCGCCGAGTCCTTCTTGCGGACGCGCTTCATGAAATTTCTTATATACTCCACGGCGGTGAGGTTTGTGAGGAACAAATAAAATTCATCCACGCTTGCAACAGTATTGCCCGTAGTGAGTAGCTCATTGGACATATAGGAGAGCACGTTAAACAGCATTGCGTTGCGAATGCCACTATTCCTTTTCACTCAAATATTGCACAAGTCTGCAAGCCCTTAAGTAAGGATTTGCAGACTAATTGGTATGATCAGAAGGGAGATAATTCCTCATCCTCCAGCCCAATTGATGTGCTTCAGTTTATATCGGTAGAATTTTGCAATAATTTACTGTCCAGACCGTCCAACCAATCCCATAAATTGGTTTGTGCATTGCATTCCATCAACGGTTTTGCTTTTTCGAATACTTCCGGATAATCTTTCCATTCCATTAGCATAATGCTTTTCGATAATTCTAAAAGAAAATCCACACTTGGACGTGAATACTTCAAATCGCCAACATAAAAAACATCTTCATCTGTAAGTGATTTCAAAGACAACAACTTATCATATACTCGAGCAGCACATAACTCTATATAGAACCAATCCGATTTATCATGATCTGATAAATTATAATCAGTATCTGACATTAAAGTACTCATCATATACAATTCGTTTCTTAACGTATTTAGTTCTGTACTTAATTTTTCCGCATCCTTTTGCATTATATGATGCTTTTGAAACATGTTACCGCCACCAAAACAAATTCCCGCAATTATTAAGCCGCAAAGTATCTTTGTAATAATTATTTTCTTTGGTTTAAGCTTGTTATTAAATATCATCTACATTCTCCGTTAATTTAATTTATCAAAGATGAACGAGAGGACCCCAGATTATAATCCAGAGAGTATATCACACTGACATACTGACACCTACATTTGCCCTTGTCGTACGGACGTAAAATGAAGAATTCAATAGATCAACAGCATATGTTAAATCTATATATGCATTTCCCTGAAAAGTTATTGTTGAGGAAGAAGAATCAGCCAGTTGGAAAACTATTGGTAATGGGGAATCGTCAAGTTTAAATTGATCCCACAGACCCAACGTGCAATGAATATTATTATGATCTGTAAACCCACTTATTTGATAAGTCGTAGTTGCGTTAACATTATCCAGAAGGCTCATAATCACTGAGGCCCCTTGCCCATATGGAGATGGTAAACATCCAAGTAGCGATGAGGCAGTACTAAAGACTACATCCAAAGCAGCGCTGCTTCCACTTGAAGGAAGATTCACTTCCTGAACTCCTGCAATATAACCATTACTATTAGTTTGCTGCAAGCCAACCTGAAATGCACCTATTGAGCAATCGGCAAACACTTCACCCGGAAAGTCTGACAGTACACAGACTAAAAGTTCCAAGTGCGCTGCGCGAAACGCTTTGTAGCACGAATCCTATGGAATCGGCAAACTCTGCCTGTCGGGGCATCATCCGCAGAGTGTCAAATTACAGGGACGGCGAAATGGCGCTCAGGCACGCGGCTGCCGGCTTCTTAGAAGTGGAGCGTGGCTTCAGAAGAGTCAAAGGATTCCGGCAATTGACTATCCTCACAGCCATGCTTTCAAATCTGTCAGTTGATAATTTAGAAACCATAACCGCGTAATTCGTAGCTTTCAGAATGTATTTGGAGCATTTCTATGCAATCTCAATTTCCACGGAGTTAAGGACACTTTCTATGTTATGCCTTTCCTAATTTTCTCTTCCACATTGGCTACAGAATAAACTATAAGGTTTGTTCTTAGAGCCACAATCAGGGCAATACCAACTGCCATCTTCTTGAAAGATTACCTTGGTTTTTGTTTTTGAACTATGGTTGTCATTACCCATAAGGTCATTTGTAATAAGAGGAAAAATGTTTATGTCTTTACGCCCTACACCAGCTAGTCCATTGAAGTTCACCAAAGCAATTTTTTGACGCCAAGAAAGTATAGGCTTTAGCTTATTCCCACAATTTTGACAACAACGTGCTCCCATGTCGCTTTCGTACCCACATCTTTTACATATATTTATTTTATTCATATTCATAGATTTTACTCCTTTTGTATTAAGTTTCAATCTAAGTCACAAGCTCAATTAATATTAAAGGGCTCTATTGAATCGGAAAATGTAACTAAAAAATATGGATAACCATCAACTTTGATTTTTACCAAATAACTCATCACATTTTTGTTTAAGCTTAATACAATATATGTTTTATTATCTTTCTGGGTAATCTTGTATGATGAAATATATGTGTTGTTTTCCGTGTTATTTTCGACATTATTATTTATATATTTACTCAGCGAACCGGTTTCTATCTCAAGAGTAAGTTGGTTGGTACTTGAGTTATATGATGTTTTTGTATGGGGTATAGCTACAGCATCTGCGTTGAATTCAGCATTATCTCCATCGTTTGGTTTAAAAACAACTTCAAATCCGGTAAAAGTAATATTAATATCTGAAAGCAAACTATTATCCTTGCTACCTGCTAGAACAGACCTATTCAGATCATAATATTCGTCTTCATCTATAGAAACAAAATTATCTTGTTTATTTACATCGTTGCTGATTCTGAAACATTTTATTATAAAAGGAAAAGATACGAATGAGCTTTCGCTATTTTTACCGGTTGCTTCGAAGATGAAATAGTTTTCATTTACGGCTTTTTCAAGGGTAACATACTCGGGCATTGTAGGTAAGTTATCAACTTCTCCTGTTTTTAGATTATATAGATCAAAACTGTTTGCAGAGCCACTAAGTTGCGATTCAACAAGTATATTATCAGCATTGATATTAGTTATATTTAGAATTTTAGAATTTGTATACTTATTTTTAATATCGTCTAATGTGAGTATATTTGCTGATGAAGCGGCTATAACAGATGGCGATGGCGATTCTGCTTTTACATCAGGATTATTTGATGAAGTGGAACACGCAGATAAAGTTGAGGTCAATATCAAAATCAGCAACACTATTGAATACTCTAATTTGTTTTTCATATTTCATCCTTTCACTCCTATAAGATTATGTTAAGAAAATTATTAAACTAATATTATTATATGCCAAAAGCAAAAGAGTGGAAGAGCTAATCCTCTCTTTTGTACAACAATAATGCTAATTAATAATAGCCGTTAATTTATACACAAAAATATTAGAGACTTCGCACCTAAAAACCAACTTATAATACCCGAATTTCAGTTGGGAAGCTGAGCCCAATATAATATTCCGTTTTTCATATTGGCCCATGTTAAATAGTCGCCAACGATATAGCTAAAAGTCTCAACATCTGGATTTGGTAGCACATAATAAGTTTCTGTTTTCAAATCATAAACATACGAAGTCTTCCAGGCAATAAATCTTTCGTTTTGCGAAGGAGGAGGATAATCTTCCTTATCTGGTGACAGCTGATAAAGGCATGGGTCTCCTTCGTTATATAAATAAACGGGATATGGAGCGCCATTCTGTGGGCTATTTGGAATAGGATCATAATTGTCATTCAGAACAACTTGATCCCCATAAGAGCAAATTGGGTTCGCGGCGTGATATAGATGAATCATATGTGAAATTTGTTTTGTGTTTAAGTCAAGCGTGTAGATATCACCGGCAGGACTGGTATCCATGGGGTTCACGCTATCATCCACTGAGAAAATAACTTTTCCACCACCGACGGAAGAGGCATAAATAATACCTTTTTTGTAGTCATAGGTATCCGACGTATCCGTTATTGTAGAATCGGATGGCAAATCTGTCTTTGCTTGAAAGAGGATGCTATCGGTTTTATTTGCCAGATTATAGTCATGAATTTCACTGATAATATTGTGGGATGTTTTGTTCTCTATAAAAGCACTCCAAATACATTGATCCCCATCGACAGATAACCCGGACGGTTCATCTTCCCCAAGAAAATCCTCCGGGACCGTATATATTTCATAGGATTCCTTAGTCTCAAAATTATAAGCATATAAGCTCCACGTGTTCTGATCACCGAAATCCGTTCCGAACTCATAAACAAGCCATTGCCGGTCCGCCGCAGCTTGGTTGATTTGTTCATTTTTACTTGCATCCACAGTTAATAATGCTGTAGCCTTAGCGGAATTCGCATCTACATAGTATAGACCATCCGGATAATTCGGGTCGCCATTCTCAGCGGAGGAAGCGACAATAATACCGCCGTTGGGTACTGCGGTTTCTACCCACGCGTTTTTCATTTCTATGGAGTGAATGTCCCCCACAAGCGATTGAATCGGTTGAGAAGTCCCTTTCCATAGCTGTTCAACAGGCAGATATGTAGAAGTTTCCGGTGATTGCTGAACGGCATTCTTATTACTATTTTGTCCTTGTACCGAACATCCCGTTAATGTTGCCAAAACCAAAAGAAGCAAAATTAATCGTTTGTTTTTCAATGTGAACCTCCCATCAGCCCTTATTATCGAGGCATTCCTCGTTAATAAGGGCCATAATAGTTTTTAGTGAATAAAGAAGCCTGTCATTTATCCAACGATTCCGTTAATAGTACTGTTCCACGGTTTTGTGATATGATGCTACTACGAGTAAATTCAGCTAATAAGGCCGCGGTCTTTTATTATAGTACACATAAGCCTAAACCCTATTGTTTGATGGCCAAAAGCCGCTGGGCGTGCACCGTTCGGGTCATTATAATAGCATACTCTGCTGGATGAATTAGATGCGTCATAACCCTCTCCTGCAACATAGTGATAAATTGTTGCAGATATGCTCGAAGGATAACCCACAAGTCTTGCCGCGGAACTCGGATACTGTATGGTATCGTATATAACACCATCTCCCGTTGCTATTGTTCCTATCGCGGTGTCAGTCAATTCAATGGCTCTTGCTGTTGTATCGCTCGACGAACCCCAAAGCAAATTGTATGTATGATCACTGTATGCATTCATGGTTGTTGTCCAATTATTACCAAATGGAGTTGACTGGTATTTATCCGTTTGCAAGTAGTTATTTCCAGCCAACCCACTTTGTCTTACGTTACAACCCTGATGACCAAGTACTAAATATGCGCTTGCAGGCCCACAATAATAGCCATTTGCTTGTGCAACAGTAGGCATACTCAGAAAATTCGAGGTGGGGATGCTTGCCGGAGATAATGAGTCGGATATACTTGGTTGAGATAAAACAGAATTAGGACTAATTGATTTATTGTACTTTTTTGTAATCTGCATTGCTTCATTTTTTTCTGAAGTAGTAATCTGTTTGCTTTGTAATCGAGAAGAATTGGCACTGATTTCATTTTCCGTTTTCTGATTTAGCCCCAGAATTTCTACAAGGCGAGACATGTCCGCAACTTTTTCCTCACTAGCTTGAATTTCAGCAGTGGTGGGGGCAAAGACCGGTTGAGAATTACATTCAGCCATTGCATTGACTCCGCTCAAGCAGGATATGGATATTACAATGAGCACGGAATTCAGCAGAGTATGAGCCGCGCCGGATGCCCCTATGACAATACGCCAATGGAGCGCTATTTCAACAGCCTAAAGGCAGAACTGATTAGCCGTTTTGCTTTCAACACTGACGAGGAACTGGAATATGCCATATCGGAGTATGCGTATCTTTGGTACAACCAAATCCGCCAGCATTCATACAACGATTATCTGACGCCATTTGAGGCCAGATTTGCTTTAAACTAAATTAGACTGTGGTGTTACAATTTTGCTTGACCACAACATCCCACAGACCCAATTGCTGAAGATTACCGTATTGATAGTAATATGATATTTCCAAATTAATTCAGGTTGCGGTTACAATTGAAGAAGCTATCCAGGACCTTGGAAATCGACTTGGAGAATCACCATGTTTAGTTCCTACTTTGAAAACTTGCATTTGATTATATGAGCATACTCATATTCTTTCAAGTTGTTAATATCCAAGAAATTCTGTATATCAAAAGTTTCAAATTTGCTTTCTCGCTTAAATACACAAGCATATAAGATGATTTCTTTTCCGTCCTCGATTTCAACAGGCTGGATCATTGAACAATAGGCATTTGCAACTGTATTATAATTTGTATTTAGTTCACTGGTATTAATTCCTTTATATCCCTCAAATTCTGAATATATTAAAGTCCATTTATATTCAGGCAATTGGTTTATTGTAACAGCTAACTCTCCCTTTAACAGTTTTGCATCGTCATACGTTACATTAGTGCCTGCTGCACGCGAATCAACCAACTTTCCGTTCTTATATGTTTCAACCCAAAAATCTACATTTTTGTATGCATCCTCGGTTCTGAAATCAAATATCATGACTTTTTGCTCATTTGTTGATATCAAATCGACAATCTGTTTCTGTTCTTCTGAGAGCTTCTTAGCTTCGATAAAGTTTTTTGGTTGAACAGATGCTTTGCCACAGCCTGTTAAGCTCCCTATTGCGAAGATTAAAATCAATATACTGCTTATTTTCCTTGAATTTGAATACGCCATTTACAAACCTCCTCCAAAGTCAACTTGTTATATTGCTGAACTTCATCTGAAGAAAGGATACTACATATAAATGTAGCCAACCTAGTGTAGTGTATCATTGATATTTAGTATAATATCATCAACCTATACCAGCCACTGTACCCGTATCCAACAACCCAATGGCCAACTGTATGGTTAAAATAAGGCAACACACCGGATGGATTCATTGCAGTCGGGACACCATTTACTCCAACAGTACAGGCCAAATCATAGTAAGTGCTGTTCCAAGCTGAAGTTCAATTTCTACGGAGTTAGGGACACTTTCTTATTCTGAATTGCCTTCTTATTCTGAATTGCATTTACTTTCAGTTTTCTTAATTTTGCAAATGCGAATTATTGCTGTTATTATCAATAAACCAACTGAAACATACTGTAGGGTTGACGGAGTACGGTTCGGAATTATATGCAAAGAGCATAGAATTTGAGCCATCAACAGCATGATACATATTGCTAAAAAGACATAAGCTGATCGCATTTTTTTTGAAGTATTCTTATGCAACTCGTATCAACTCCAATTGACAACTCCGCATCTACCCTGACCATATACCGGTATATAAATGTGATATGCAAAATTTTTGTTCCTCTTCTATATAAACGTCAGAAGGTATGATTTGGTAACAGCTATTTTTATATTTTTTAAAAATTATTTTTTTATGCTTTCTCCAATGTGTCTTAATTGATCGCTATCTACTTTTGAATTCAATTCAAAAACCATACCATAGGATTGCCAAATCAGTATATTGGAATCATCTCCGGTCTGCGCTTTAAATAAGTATGCCTTGTTACCGGATATTTCTGTTTCCGTATAATTTGTGTTTTGATTGTCCACTAAGGATGTCCCCGTATCATAGACCCATTGGCTGAATGTTATGTTCTCGCCTGCCTCGTTGGAGTATGTTATCATAACAGTATTTCCAAACTCCTCAGTCGAGTTTTCACTAAAACCTTCCAGCAAATATGTTGGGCGGTATGTGTCGTTGCTTGTTGCTGAGTCTCCGAATTTAACTTCCGTATATTTTCCCTGCCATTGAATAACAGCATTGAAGATTGCATTTCTTGTCGCGCTAACGCTTAATAGTACGACAGACGATATCGTAAACACGATACATATACAGGCAGCAACTTTGCCAAGAATCTTTGCAAGCCCTCGCATCTTAGCCTTTCTGTAGCTTTTTCCGATTATTACATTGATTCGTTTGTCAAGCTCGGAAGACGGTTTGTATTCTTCATCTAATTCTTCTATAGATGGAAGCGCGGCCATTTCTTTTTCAAATGCTTCTGAAATAGATACCTTTATCAGCGTATCCAGCAGCACTTCATTTTTTTCTTTGTCTGTCATATCGCATTTTCCTCCTTCAGGAGCTGTTCCTTTAAAGCTTTTCGCGCTCTGCTCAGACGCATCTTTACATTGTCTTCACTGATGCCAAGTGTTTTGGAGATTTCCTTATTTGAATAATCAAACTCCATTTTCAAATATAGGATATCGGAGTAATTCTTGTTAAGGTTACTTATTGCATCCGTTATTTTCAAACAGGCTTCCTTAGTGGTAACATTATCAAGTACCGGTTCTTCACATGCTGAATAGTCGGGAATAACATCAAGGGACACTGTTTTTCTGTGGTTTTGTTGTCTCAGTATATCAATCGAAATATTCCTCACTATAGTAACGATGAATCCTCTCGTTTGGTAACAGTCAATCGTGTTTATTTTTTCAAGATTATCGATTATTCGTATAATAGCTCTGGATACGGCATCCTCCGCAAGATAGTTGTCATGCAGAATGCTTTTTGCTATGTAAAACAGGGTGCTGCCATAGAGTTTATAAATCTTGGCCGCCTTTTCCCTGTCATCGTCATTCTCAATTGCCATAATTAGAGCAAGCAAAATATTATCCCTCCGACTATAAATGAAATTTAATGTCCTATATTTTCAATTGTATCATATCACATTATACCATAATTTACTAAACTGACAGTATGTTCTTCTGTGATATAATTCTGGCAGTCCATAGTGATTGTCCTCCTTTGGCAGATGGGTGTGTGAGAACTCCATTCTACCATAAGAGAAAATCTCTATGGATTTTCTTTTAAACTGTCCAACTTCATTTTTCAATCAACCATATCAACCATTAAATACATGTTGCTCGGAATATCATTAATGGTATTTTCGGTAGCTATTTTAAAAGATGGCATACCTTACGGAGTGGATTTAGTAATTTCTGCAATTGGATTTGGATTTTGCATTTTTGGTTTTGCTAATAAAATTATTATTAATAACAAAAGTGAATAAATTGGCGACATAACGACACCCTACAAAGGTTTTGTCCTTTGTAGGGCGTTGCGTATTACTTTACAATTAGCACGACATGGGAGGGACGTTAAGGATATTCTGGGTATCATTGAAATCAACAAATTTCCATGGGAGCCATAATCGCTTCGTCTGTATAAGACTTAAAGCCTCGGTTATTTAGTCTCCCCATGTTCCGAAGATTTACTGTCCTTAACCTCTTCCTGAAGTTCGGGCGGGAGAATTAACGAAAACGGTATTCCTCGTACCTCCCCAACCTTTTTTAAGTAAATATTGATTCCTTCATCAATCGTAAGCCCCAACTTATGAAACACTTTCTGAGCCTGCTCTAAATCATCGCTGTTTACATTCAATTCCATGTCTACCTTAGCCATAATCGTTCTCCTTATTTATGTTCTCATTTTAATGTACTGTTTTTCCGCGTACTGTGCGAATCTCGTAGTACATTTCTTTAAACCAGAAAGTTCATTACTAGCCTAACGATTACCATCCTGCTGAACTTGTGCAAATTTTGCACAAGTTGCTTCTGGCCATAGTTCGCCCTCTTTATAAATATTGCTGATACGTCGTGTTATTACTGTTCTGTCTCTGTCAAACAACACTGCGATTTGTCCAAACCATTCAAGCCCTTCATTCTGCTTGTCTTTTCGTACTGCAAATCAAGGTTTGCTTTTGCAAATAGAACTTCGTCTCTGTTTATATAATAGTATTTCTTACGATAATATACAAACCATGTTTTTTCAGCGCGGCGCACTTTTCCTGTCCGCATATCTATTTCCTTTACTGAAAGCTCAAACACTCCATGTCCGCCGAGTTCAACCGAAAAGTACCGGCGGCCGTTATAATTTCTGCGTGTTTTCTGAAGAAATCGGCGCTTGAAATAATATTTCTCATGCGCACCTTTGATTTCTGCAAGATATGCTTTAATAAAGGTTCCCGATGCTTTTTCAACGTTGAATTTAAAGATCATTGATAGTCTTATCCTCCGACATTTCTCCATACTTTTTGTAAAATTCCTCTGCAGAAATGCCCTCATACTGCGCTAGGTTCTCGATGTATTTGCTTGCAGGATCTCTTGAGCAAAGCTGGCGTGCCAACTCATACGACACGCCCATTCGCTTCCCGAGCTCCCTGCACGTCAGGCGACGGCTCTTAACATAGTTGTATACCAGATTTCCTTCTTTGCCGACCAATGCAGAGAAGATATGCAGGTCGTCATCCTCCGGATATGTTTTCAGTAGGTCATCGATGGGGACATGGAGCGCCAGCGATAAACATAAATATACTTTTGTGTTTATCGGCTCACACCCATCGTGCTCCACTAGAGAAATACTAACGCCTGTCATGTCAGTTAACTCTCGCTGTGTCATTCCGGCATTCAGCCGTGCATGTCTAATTCCGTTCATATTAGGCTCCAATCATTGAAATGAGATAGTCCGAAGGCTTTATGCAATAATCCTCCAGAAGCTCCCTAGCAGAAATGATGTTCAAAATGCGCTTCCCTATATCGTCGACGAATCCGATACGATGAACCTGATATTCGATGCCGTCTTCCAGACATTCCGCTGCCTTGGAAATCTGCGCTTGAGACATGTGGAATGGCGTGTCCAGAGATCCTTTTGTTGCTTTTACTTCGATAAATATCGGTTTGTTGTCTGCCGTAAAGCTGAGCATGTCAAATCCGAGTTTTCTGTCGTCAGCACAATTGGGGTTGACCAGATAAGCCAGTGTATGTCCACTTTCCCGAAGGCGCTGTATCTCCCATTTAAAAGCGAGCTTCTGACCCTTATCACCGATGCGACTGCACTCATCGTTGTGCTTTTTCATTTCATTCTGCAATGTCAGGTTTTGATTGACAGGTTTTTTACGTGTCCTAGCGATTGCCTCAAAATCATTTTTCACCAATGCGTCAACAGTTACGCCAAAGTATTCCGCAAGAATCTGAAAGCGCTCAATCTGACAGTTGTGTCCCATCTCGAGACGGTGCAGCGCCTTATATTCAAATCCGATTTTCTCCGCCAGCGCTTTAATTGTAGCGCCCTCCATGGTCCGTAGCAGGCGAACGGCGGAGAAACAGCTATGTTTGCCTTTTGTTTGGTTCGTTTTCATGATTGTTTCCTCCCTATTTATTTTTGTACGTCGTACTCACCGATATTTTCTATGCGGAGGTGCACGTATGCTCAAAGTTCTGGCGATTTGAAACAGGGCGAATTCCCAGCATTGCGTTTTCCATAGCCGCATCACGAGGATGCACATAGTAATGTGTGGTTGTGGTTGTATCCGCATGACCGAGCAGCCCTGACATCGTGGATACATCAATCCCATTTTCAATGCCGCGCGTTGCAAAGGTATGCCTCAGGGCGTGAAATTTCTTGTGCTCCAAGCCGAGTTCTTTAAGCACCTTATCGTGATAGTGAGTTAGATTATCCGGGTCGAGTACTGTACACTGCGCACTGAAAAAGACAAAATCATCGGCAGTAGGAAAACGTCCAAACTGTGCAACAAAAAGCTTACGCTGCTGATTGATGATATCCTGTAAAAACGGCGGCAGCATTAATGTCCTGTCGGAAGAGTCGGTTTTCACCGGGCAGAAGACAAGACTCGTTTTTGGCTCACCGGGGGTTGCTTCGCGGTTTGTAAGCCGCTTCACAGTCTCGGTAATATGCATCGTTTCTTTACTCACGTTGTAGCTTTTCCAGCGCAGGGCACAAATTTCTCCGCGCCTTGCACCAGTGTACATTGCCGCAAGCTCAGCGTTGCTGTAGTTGTCAGAGTGATCGAAGAGATATTCCTCAAGCAAGGCCTGTTCGTTGTCAGTCATCGCCTCTACGCGCTTTGATTTGACGTGTTTGATTGATGTCAGTGGAACAAGGTTCTCAGGTATTTTTCCTTCCGAAACGGCCTGCTTCATTGCAACATCTAAAACGACACGCATGTTTTTGATACTCTTAGCTGAGAGCGGACCACCGTCGCGAAGGTTGCCGCTTATCGCCTGGGAATTGAAGAATTGCTGAAGTACGGAGGTTGATATATCTGCCAGATTCATGTCTCCCAGCATAGGGATAATATGCTTGCGGCAATTGTCCGAATAGTGCTCGTAGCCCGCGGGCTTTGCTACAGGCTTAATGTAATTTTCGAGCCAATATTCAAGCCATCCTTCCAACGTGGGGTTCTGTTCGTTGATTGCTGTTGTTTGTTCGTTCGTCATAATAATCTGATTCCTTTCCAATTAGTACGATTCCATGTTTTTAAATAATTAGCGGGCTAATGGAGTGGCCTCAATGCCTCGAGCACAAGCCGGCTACCTAGCCGAAACGCATAGGCAAACAGGTTCGCGTCTTCCAGATTTGCTTTGAAAGCGTACTTTCTGCACAGTGCATAGAACAAGTCCCGCTGTTCCTCAGACAAAGATTGGTAAAATTGTTTTTCAGCTTTTGCCGATTCTTGAACCGCGGCCTGGTATTCGGATCCGACGGGCAAGCTGATTTCTTCACGAGGGCTGACGCCCGAGCAGTATAGATTTTCAAGATAATTCATGGTGATGCCTCCAATTGTTATTCGATTTAACAGGTCGTCTCCGCTACTGCCACTTTATGGTATCATTGTACACCCTATAGTTTCGTATGTCAACACAATAATAAACTTATTAGTTTCTATTGACATCAATAGTTGACTTGTTATACTTAATGATGTACTCTACAATTGTGGAGGGAATAGAACAATGCAACTTAAAACTAGTGAAAAAATCAAAGTAATACTCGGACGGCGAAACATGACAGTTAGTGATTTAGCGATATCAATTGGAACATCACGTCAAAATCTGACCAACAAATTAGCCAGAAACAATTTTAGCGAAAAAGAATTGAGAGACGTTGCACAAGCTTTAAACTGCTCCTTTGATGTATGTTTTGTTTTCAAAGATACTGGAGAATCGATCTGAAAAACAAAAATCAAATACCTGTTCCACGAGATTATCATCGTAGTACAGGTATTTGATTTTTACGAGTTTTGCGGTCCGTGTATTTCACTATCTACTATGGGGTAGAACATATGAGCCTGACAAATTCAAGATAAAATCTCGAGACCCCCCTGATAATAGGTCATTTCGTAACCTTAAATTGAAACTTTTTCACACAAAGGTAAGTCTTTTTCATTGATGGGTTGGTAGCGACCGGCACAAGACTTGGTGAGACAGTTACAGAAAATATATGAAACTGCGCGCCGGGTCGTCGGGCACTACATGCCGATTGTTTTGATTGCCATATAACTTGTTATTTCGACAGAGCGATGGTATAATTAACCAAAACAGTTTAGAATAACCCAATAATAACGCAGCCCGCCGTTTCGTTTATATGGTTTAGGCAGTGTGCAAGTTTAAAGACCCGTTCTGCCAATTGGTAGGGCGGGTTTGCCATAATCAGATTCGCATATGGCGAATAATGAGAAGTTTGAAATATTGCTGACAATCGAGAGATATGGCGGATCGAATTTATTAGGTGAGGAGTAGATTGGATATGAGTGATTATGAGGGCTGTAGACATCAATTGGAAATATAATAGAAATATCAACTTGGATTATAACGAAAGACTAATAATTTAATAGGAGGAAGATATTTTGAAGAAACCGGCAACCTTATTAATATGGATTGGAATAATTTCCACGTTCATTAATGTGGTCTTTTTTTTACTAATGCGTTCTATTTGGACATTTGTTGATGTCAGCGTTGTATTACCTGCATCTATTCCGTTTTTATTTACATCTATTTTTATGGGAATTATGGTTATTCAGTTTCTGTATTTTATTGGACTATTAGCATTAAAGTTTTTTAAGAAAAGCTTTAGGCTAGTGCTACCGCTAAAGATCGTATCCTATTTTATCATTTTTCTGCAGGTAATCATATTAGGCCTTAATATTTATCTATACAGGATGGGAAACTGCAATACGATAATATTTAGAGCGTTTGTACAGATGCTTCCATATTTTGGTATTGTTTCTTTGATCATATATTTTACATTTATACATCCGTTCCTTAAGATTGGTAAAAGCAAATCATTTAGGCTGATTATCATAGCAGGAATTATCGTAGTCTCTGTGATGATGATCATGAATATAAGACCGGTGCATATAACATCTGAACCGGTTTTGCAATATGTCAACCCGACTACGATAGCGGTCATATGGACAACGAATGTAAACAGTACAGGCGAAGTCTTATACGGACAGGATGCAGGGCACATGAAAACGGCATATGAATCAGAAGACGGATTAATCCAAGCTAATTCAAGACTGCATAAGGTTCAGATACCGGTTGGTGATATGAAAGAATTGGTTTATCAAGTGAAAAGTACGAAAATTAACAACGTTTATCAGAATAATGTTGAATACGGAAATACAGCTATGAGTTCCTTAATAAGTTATAAGCCTTCTTGGAGTAATGAGGAAGTGTCGTTTTATGTATTAAATGATATTCATAATCATAGGCAAAGTTACAAGGACTTTTTAACAGGAAGAGATTATGATTTCGTGGTATCCAACGGAGACGCTATTACGTCTGTAGATAACCCGAATGTTATCATAACGGATTTTTTGAATCCAATCGGTAAAGCGACCGGTGGCAGTAAACCTGTGTTTTTTGTCAGAGGCAATCATGAACCAAGAGGAGGAGACGCAAGGGATCTGAAAGATTATCTGGAGCTCCCGCAGAATAAATATTATTATACGTTTACTTTTGGCCCCGCTTTTGCTATTGTCTTGGATTCCGGTGAAGATAAATTAGATAGTCATCGTGAATACAGTGGTTTGGGAGATTTTGAAAACTATAAAAAAGAAGAAACCGAATGGCTTAAAAGCATATTGAAGAGTGAGGAATATCAGGCTGCAAAATATCATGTGGTTTTTGTACATATACCCCTTAATACATTTATTGAGGGAGAAGATAATTGTTTAGAATCCTATGAAGAACAATGGCGTCACATGCTTTCTGAAGCAGGGATCGATGTTGCTTTTTCAGGACATACCCATGTTCCACAACTGTTGCAGCCCGGCGAATACGATGCATCCTTTCCAACTGTTATCGGAGGGGGAGATGCCTGGTCAAGTGAGGGCTACCTATCTGTCAGAACTGAGATTACTCCACAGCAGTTAACTGTTTATTTTGAAAATGCAGATGGAACAAAGGAAGAAGTGCTTAAAATCCGATAGAAAAATTGTAGGGGATAACGATTCGAGTGCTAATAAATAGTTATAAGAACCGTGGGTAGTAGCAGCGTGCCGCAGAACAAATCGAGCTTGCTGCTGGACGGCAAAGCAGTCAGACTGACCGCGTATACCATTGCGGGCAACAACCTGTCCAAGCTCCGTGAGCTTGGACAGGTTCTGCATTTCGATGTGCGCTGGGACGGCGCAGCGGGTACCATCCCAATCGACACCACGCAGGATTATTCGAACCAATAAATCCAATGTCTCGAAGTGTCATCTAACCCTATTGCAACGATAACAAGATAGAAGTTGTACAAATAGTTGTACAGCTTCTATCTTTATGAAAAGTAACGTGAAAAGAACCACCGTAAATCTAATTGCTGAACCTTAAGTTGTTGACATTGATTTGACAATATGTATAACAAAGTAATTCTCATTGGAAGACTCACAAAAGATCCAGAATTCCATAGTGCTGAAAACGGCAATAGAGCGACGTTCTCTCTTGCTGTAGATCGCGATTATGAAATCGAAGGTCAGCCAAACGCTGACTTTTTTGATGTAGTGGCCTTTAAGGATAAAGCGGATTTTATAAGCAAATGGTTCAAGAAAGGAATGCTTGTCCTGATCGAAGGCAGGTTGCAGTCACGGGTAAGGAAAGACAGAGAAGGCAATAACCGAACCTTCGTTGAGGTCGTTGCAGATAAATCCAAATTCGCGGAGAAAAGAAAAGCGGAAATGAGCAGTGAGGACAATAACTCTTGATTTATGCCACTAAAAAGCATTTTAGTTTTTCAAGAGATAATTATATCAACAAAATCCCTGTATTCTCAATTCTCAATTGATACAGGGATTCCTTTATTCCGTTTGGCGCAAATCTGAGCACAATCATACAAAAGTTATTAGACGATTTTAGACGGGCTTAAAGCTGTAGGTAGCTTTGAATGTTTTGATATATTGCACATACATTGTACAATTATTATTAACATTTATGTGAATATAGACAAAAAGCGAATACTATCAAAATTCATGTCACATTTTACTGCTCTTAAAGGATATATAATTGAAGACACTTGAAGGGGGTGGGTCCAATGGGTTGTTCTACATAGATGTGGTAAGCTGAAAAAACGAAAGGATTTGTACAGACCCATAAAATGTAAAATTAACAAATGAAATGTAAAATACAATGAAAAATCTAAAAAAATCTGTTATGATGGTTTTGGCTATTGCTATAATGGTCAGTTGCTTTTCTTTTCCGGCAATGGCCGTTACATCAACTCCTGAGGTTGTTGTCACTTCAACTCAGAGCGCTCAATCAGTTTTACGGAAAATAAGGCACGAAGTTACTTTCATGGGATTTAGTGATCACCAAGAAGCAGTTAATACTAATAAAGCTGAGGTTTTTACAACTAATTACACCTGGTATAAGATGTGTGCGCTTGGCGGTATAAGCTATTGGAACGATTCTCAATATTCTGCAACAGTGTCATTTTCTGATTGGGCCATGAGAAATGCAGCGGGATGGTGTTATACCGATACGTCAAAGACCAGTCCTGAAAATGCAACACTTAGAATATGGATTTGACAAAGCAGTCCAACCGTACATACCAGTTTAATGCAGGGGGCCTCCCCCCTGTATTAACAGATAGGGGGCAGCCGATGTATAGATTTATCCAGAAATACGCTTCGTTAATACCTGTATTGTTACTGTCAATGTTTCTTTCTGCATGTAGTACCGGCTCCATTAAGGAAGGGCAATTGGAGTATACCGCTAATCAAATTATCCCACCATCCAAAGCTGGTGCTTCATTGGCTGCTATGACTTACGATGGTGCTGTGTGGGCTCTTTATGGAAATGCAGAATATTATACGATTATTTCTTTTAATAACGATGGACAAAGTCTGTCTTCCATGCGTATTGAAGAACTGGAAAACATATCTGGATTTACGGTGACACATGACGGGATTATTGTATTAGTTGCGGAAACAAATAATGCGCTTGAAGTTAATAAAATAGGCATTGATGGCACAGTTTTGTCGACCACTCAAGTGGATATTAAGGTAGCAGGAGTTAATAATCCGGTGGAATGTATTTCAGCTATTGCTGAACCAACCGGAAGTATTTATATTGCATGGCGAAGTGCGGGTACCAACGGAATCACTTGTCTATCCGAAGATGGAATAACATTATTTACTCTTTCCACTAACGATACGATATATGGCCTTGCTTTATTGGACGATAATCCAATCGTTCTGTTAAATGGTAATCAACTGAGAATGATTGATAAAAAAGAAATGGCTTGGTCTTCACCAGTTGATTTAAAGGGAGCATATAAAAACATATTTTCCGGTGATAAAGGGATAGCTTACTTAGATGATGGTCAATCCTTGATTGAATTTGATTATAATAAAAATACTCGCACTAAATTATTTGATTGGACTGCACTAGGAATTTCATCTCCGGGTTGGATGGTTAAAAATAATAGTGTATTCGTTGCTTATACCTATCAGGATGGCGTTCAGACTATAACGGCGCAGGAAATAAAGGACGGAGAAGCGGACACTCGCAAGGTCATTACACTGGCGACATCTAACGTTGGTGCCATCAGAAAGGAAATTTCGGAGTTTAACGATTCGAATACTGAGTATCGCATTGAAGTCAAAGAATATAATGAGAATAACAAGGACAGTTTGCTTACGTTAATGTCTACCGGTAATGTTCCTGATATTATGCTTTTTACCAATGATGATTTGTTTACAAGAGTCTTTTCTACGCAGGCATTAGGAGCGAAAGGGTTTTTTGCCGATATTAATGAATATATTGAAAATGATCCTGAACTGGATCAGGCAGACTTTCAAAGCAATATTTTTTCTGCGGCAATGGAAGGTGAAAAGATTTACGAGCTTCCTTACTCCTTCTGGGTAGATGCTATTGCTGGTGACGCAAAAACCTTGGGCTCAGAACCTGGTTGGACATTTGAAGATTTGCAAGATACGATGAAATCAATAAACTTTGAAGGATACCTATTTGGGCCAAATCTGTCACGGGAAATGGTTTTAGATCTAATGTTGTTTTATAATATGGATGAGTATGTTGATTGGGAAACCGGTACCTGCTCCTTCAACTCCAACAACTTCCAAAACATGCTTGAGTTTATAGAAAAATATGCTCCTGCAACCGGAGAAGGGTCTCATGATTCCGAGCAAAAGCTTATTGCAGATGGCAGGCAGCTGCTAATGTATCAAACGGTTGGAAGTCCGAACTACTTGCAGGTCTTTGATTTCTTTTTTGGGGAGGCTGTATTAAAAGGGTTTCCCACTTCATCGGGGTGCGGGAATGCTATCATCTATGACGGAAGCTTTTCCATCTCGGCAAATACGAAATATAAAGACGGGGTTTGGTCGTTTGTACGACAGTTCTATACATATGATTACTATCTCAGCCACCAGGAGAGTTTTGCTGTATTTCCCATCAATTCTGAGGCATTAGAGCACACCTATCAAAAAAGTGGAGAGAAGTTCACAATCTCTGTAGGCGGTGAAGGAGAAGAAGGTGCTTTCAAAATTGAGGTTGGCAACACTACTGAAAATGATATTAAGCGCATTCGTGCCCTCATTTCAGGCTTGGATAGGGTAGCGCGGCGAGATTACAATATCTCCGACATTGTTCAAGAGGAAGCCAATGCCTTCTTTACTAAGCAAAAAACTCTTCAAGAGGCAACTGACCTGATACAAAATCGGGTACAGATTTATATTGCTGAACAAAAATGAACATATAGATGAGGGAACGACAATTTTCACATATCTCCTATCTGAAGCTCTATAGCACATACAAACAATGGCGAATGCTACGGCACCCTAGCATCCAGCATGACGAGCATGCCCACCGTTTTAAGCTGACTGCCCTAATCGAAAATGTCATAGAGCATAATGCGGTTATTCACATCGACATTGGTCTGATGGGCAAAGACGTTAAGACTTCCGTCCGTGAACAGTTCAAGGGCTAGAGTAATGGATGCCGCCTACGGCTCCGGCTGACGAAGAAGCTCTTCTCGCAGGTTCTTCAGCGTGGGCGGTTCGCCTACGTAATTCTTCATATAGTCGCGGTACACATTGGCCACGCAGCGTCCGATAATAGACTTTTCATGCGCACCAACACGATCAGGCTTCATCACCTGTTCGCATAGGGACATAATGAACTGCGTTTTGAGTATAAGCGGGTTTTCCGTTTTGCCGTCTACCTCGCCGTAGCCCTTTGCCATATGTTGCAATGCAAGCGAAAGATACTGGAGACGTTCATGTGGCTTATTTTCGAAAATATGAAGAATCAACTGATAAACAATCTGATTAGAAATTGATGGTTACTATAAAGTGAACTGCACATTATGTTTATATTCGGAGGTAAAGGGTAACTTATGTTTATAAAAGATGAACACAGCAACAATACGGGCAAGGATGACAGCCAAAGCGGTGCGGAAGAAAATGAAGAATTAAAAGAGCAACTACACTACGTTTTGACAACGGAGAATCCGTTATCGGTGGCTCGCGCGTCTGAGCGTAAGAGAGAGATTATGCGCGTTCTAATCAGTTTCGGAATTCTGCTGATATACGGCGCTTTGCTTTGCTATCTGGTACCTTACACAAAATATCTAGCCGATAGAACCTATCAAATTGCTCCGACATTCATATTGCAAGAATCTCTGCTGCCGCTGTTCTGGATACTGCTCGGGTGGACTATTATGCAGGCTTCTAGCGTTGTAGGGCTTGTCGGGAAACGGCAGTCGAAAGCTGGAATGGCAATATACATAACCGCAATTGCGTTTATAGTGCTGTATGTGGCGGCCCTGCTTCCTTTCTTAATAGAATCGATAAAATGCATGGTCCTGTCAAACCAATACTTGAAAAGTACTGGCAGTTTTTCGTATACATACCAAATCCCGTTGCTTTTTGAGAGGCTCGCTTATGGCCTGATTGGTTTTAGTTATAAATCGGGTATTTTTACCGTTTTGGGAATCATCCTCTGGCTCAGCAAACCGGAGAAGCGGAAAGGCCACCTTAAATCTAGAATTACGGGAACGAAGGCTTAAGCTCGCTGCGTTTTATTTGAGTGCGACATGGGGCGGCTCTTCGATCTTTATTTTTTGTGACGATTTGAATTGCCCATAATGTTTAAGAATGCGCCGAATATTCAATAGCAATGAGCTTCCCATTGTCCATAATACGGACAAGCCGTTATAGCAATAATATGCAGTTTTTTAATTTTGCACTAACGGCAACACAGTAGAGCTAAATAATTAAAATTGAGAAATACATCAATATTTCGCACGATGATGAGATTTATGGAAGTCATGGAGTAATGGTGCAGGTTTCCAACCCGGTATTTATCAGGTGGAAACATACACTAACAGTTCCGGACGTTCAGCCAAAGAATTTTATTAAATTAGCTGGCATTAAATACGAAAATTTATCCGGAGAGTTTATTGACAGAGCTGGAATTGGGCCTTTTGGTAAATATGAATATGAAATTGAATAAAGCCACTATTAAAGCTTCAAATATTTATATAATTGGATGTGAATTGTTCTAATGAAATATGCAAAAAAAATACCGCCAACAGATAAAACCTTAAGCGAACAATTGATGGGTGCCGGATGGAAAAAACTAAAAGAGCCGTCAAATCTTTGCATGGCAACCCTGCTTTCGATACCGTTTGCGTTCTTGTTGGGCGGAACTACTATAGGTATTATTTATTTATTAAGGCCTGCTTTATTTGACTTTTTAAAAGCGAGTTCGTTTGAGATTATTTTTAATATTGATCTTAAAATAGTACTGTACATCATTGTGTTATTTGTATTTATGGCTATACACGAATTGATACATGCAATATTTATCCCAAATTTTGCGCAATCTGATAACACTTTTTTCGGAATCAACGGTTTATTTGGATTTGTTTCCACGACAGAGCCTATAAAAAAGGGGCGCTTCATTGTTATATCTATCATGCCGTTTATTATCCTGTCTGTCATATTTCCAATTGTTCTTAATTTATTTCAATTGCTTAACGGATATATGCTGTTTCTGTGTTTGTTAAATGCTATGGGTTCTTGTGTGGATTTTTTAAATATTATACTTATTATTTTTCAAGTTCCCAATAAAAGTACAGTGATTAATAACGGATTTGAGACTTTTTACAATAACGTAAAATGAGCAATCTCGGCAGCTCGGAGGCAAATTTGAACGTCGTATTATCCATATACTGACAAGCCGTCATAGCAATAACATGGAGTTCATAACTTACCGAAGGGAGATACCATAAATCACATATACCAAGAGATGTCGGAGCACTAAAGCATTTTGAAAGGGTGTGTTAACAATGAGATTGATATTGATAGGAAGGCTATTGATGCCTTTTTTGCTAGCTTTGTCCTTGCAGACGTTTGTTTGCATTAAAACTCAGAAATTATTTTGGAAAATCCTTCCCTTTATCATCGATTTGATTGCATTCTTTTATGCGGGAGCAAGGTTTTTGGGTATTATTAGCTACGTAAATGATACAAAAGGGATTTATGATTGTGGCTTGACAGATGCAATATCAATCAGCTCAATGGCAACTGCAGGCCTAATTGGAATAGTAATAGCTTGGTTAGCTTATTTCTTTGTTAAGTTGCTAAAGCTCAAAAGATAGAATGAAATTTGCTACCCCAGTTGAATCGATTGATGAGTATGTGCAACTCAACGCAATATATTTTGTAGCTGACGAGTAAATCGGTTTTTTTGCCAACCTGCACATTATCCATATAAGGCGCAGCATCTTAATTATTTGCTTAAATATGCTTAATCTTCTCATTGGATAGCTTAAGCATATATACGAAAATAGCTTTAATAAGCAATAGGGCAAATCTCGACTTTTTGTCAGGAACAGATCGGTAAAAGTATTTAAATAAGATGCTCCCATTTATGAGCTCTTGAACTTCGCTTGATACTCAAGTCAAAGTTACATAGACGCTGTATTTTCTGAAACTACTCTGAAACTACTATGAAAGGGTTGATGAAACGATGTCACGGGAACATGTAAAAGGCGCATTGCATCAAAAGAGGCTGAATCTGCTGACAATATTTGCTGCAACAATGACTGAAATTCTTCTATTTACGTCCTGCTCGGTTACACCAGGTTTGAAAGAACCTTCCAGTGATGTAACAAATCCCCCTCTGTTGATATCGGTTTTGAGGCGGGCGGTGAGATACCAGATGCGATAAGAAATTTTGCGGATGACTATGTTAATGAACAAGTAGACTATTTTATTAATGACTGCGACTATAGTGTTACCGACGCAAAGATTACTGCATTGACCCGACTAGACACCGATTCGAACCTTGGTAACGATATCAATGTGTGGCTGCTTGAATACCGCATTAAACCGGAAAACCCGGATAAAGTTGTTATGGCAGGCGGAATGCGTCTCGAAGATGGCTGGATTACAGAATGGGGCAGCACCGGTCAACCATATTTGGTGCTGGTACGCCATACAGCGGACGAAAGCTGGGTGCGTGTCGGCGTTACAAACACGCTGACTGTAACGGAAGACTACGGCGGTAATTACTCGCAGGCGGCAGTTGATATGTATAATAAATATTTGTCCGACGAAAAACAAAGCAGTGCCGCCGACATTTCCGGGAACGCCATGTATATGCTTTTCGACTCTGGTAAGAGTCTTGCCGTTGGTCTCAATATAGCGGGAAAAGCCTATAACACATATACAACGGATAACCGATGGTACGCGGAGCGGTTTGTCGTGTTGATGAACATCTATAACTGGACGAAAACAGATATGCCCGGTACCGCTCCAAGTAACTTCCAACTCACCGTATCCTCTGCCGACGGTTCTGCTTGTTTCACCTACTGGCAAGGCGGTGATGCAGAAACTGTGCAGTACGTTGACGGTGGTGAGACGACGTACTGGTTAGTCACATCCAAGTATGGCAATACTATTGGGATTGCTGAGGCAATGCGCGCCGAATATGACAACATGGATGTGGATTGTGTCCGAATATCCTTTGACGAAAAGGGAACGGCGGAGAAGGTTACAGAGACATTTGTTAAAGATGTTTATGCAGACCATCTTCTGGACCTTGAGCCCAGCGGTATTTACAGTATATCGGACTATGAGGTTGTGGATTGGGGCGTCAATAAAGTCAGTGATAATAAGGCTGCCATATTGGGATGGGTCAAATTTGCGGTTATCCCGCAAGATTACAACTCCGCTGGGCTGTGGGCAGGGAACACCGTGAAAGGTACCGGTAAATATGAGGGCTGGCTGGTTATGAGCCGCGAATTTGTGCTGCAAAAGCAGGCGGACGGATACTGGCATTGCATCGACTTGGGTACAGGTGGGGCTTCACTGCCGGAAGATTGAGTGGCAGATGAGGTTAGCATTTTGAATATGTTTCTGTAACTTTATGGCTTTGAGCATAACGAGCAGGCTGACTTCTAATGAAACTTCACATCATGTTTAAAACACGAGATAACAGGAATTTGTAATGAGGTTAATGATGGCAACAAAAGTAAAAATCAAAATTAATGATATCCCTGAACTTCGTGCTGCGCTAGATGCAATTTATGAGGAAAAGACACAACTTCAACTAGCACAATGGGCGTTGAAGCTTGCAGCGCACACCCTGTCACTTGTTGGATACAACTATGAAGCTGACCCGGTTATTCAAAGCTGTTTCGATACAAACATGCAGTGGCAAACCGGAGCGGTACGGATGTTTGATGTACGCCAAGCAGGATTTAAGGTACACCAACTGGCAAAAGCATGTAACGACCCTATTACACAAGCCGCGTTGCGTGTCGCAGGTCAGGCTGTTGGCACCGGGCATATGCGGGAACATGCCATGGTTGCTTCTGACTATACAATCAAAGCTATTAATCTGAAATATCCCGGCGATATAAGCGCAGTAAAAGCAGAGCGCGAATGGCAGATCAAGACTTTGAAATAAGTCCCTAATTCCAATTTACCGGACACGTCAGCGTCGAGCGATGAGCAGAACACCGAATCTTAAGAGGAATGAGCGTCGCATTATCTATAATAAATAGAGCCGGCAACAAAAACAGATTAGTTATTTTTTGTGAGGAAGAATGAGTTATAAAATACTACTATTTGATTTAGATGATACATTGTTAGATTTCAGCACTAATGAGGCTGATTCGTTAAATCAATTATTTAAGCTACACGGATTTGCTTTTTCGGATGAGTTGTTTCGAGCATATAATTCCGTCAACAAAAAACTTTGGGCTGATTATGAAAACGGAAGAATTACATTAGATGCTGTGCTAAACTCAAGATTTTCAGAAACAATGTTAAGACTGGGAAATGTTGTTGATGGAATTGAATGGGAAAACGAGTATAGAGAGCTTTTGGGCAATGGTTGCCAGCTTGTGGAAGGCGCTTTAGATGTATGTCAGAGCTTATCTGCATCCCATAGACTGTTTGTTATCACTAATGGTATAACCCAAACTCAGATAAAGCGTTTGAAGAAGTCAGGCTTATATGAATATTTTGAAGACATTTTTGATTCTCAAAGCATCGGATATCAAAAGCCCTCGAAAGAATTTTTCGATTACGTTATGACTCACATTAATGATTTTAAAAAGGATGAAGCACTCATTATCGGGGATTCATTAAATACCGATATTAAAGGCGGACTTTTGTCAGAAATTGATACCTGCTGGATTAATAAAACGTCACAAAAATTCTCTACAGAGATTCCAAGTACATACATGATCACAAACTTGGTGGAATTATGTGACATTTGCACCAAGTGAGCAAACTCAGCAGCTTTATGGCAATTGCGAGTTGCTGATTATGTAAGAATGAACTAAATTTTCAGGACCCGTAAGTGAAGCGTAATTAGAGGAGTATTTTCATGATTCAATATGTAGATGATCAGATGATTTATTATGATGTTAAAGGGGAAGGCCTTCCCTTAATTATTTTGCATGGTTTGTATCTGGATAGTATAACTATGATAAATGCTATTGAAGAAAGCAGTATTTCCTCAAGCGGCTTTAAAAGAATATATATTGATATGCCGGGCATGGGGCAGTCACCTGCGCACAGTTTGGAAAATAATTCTGACACCATATTGGAGCTATTGACAAAGCTGATCGAAAAACTGGTTGCAAACAGAGCATTTATCATTATGGGTTATTCCTATGGCGGATACATTGCAAGGGGAATAGCCAAGAAATTCATGAATCAAGTGATCGGTGAAGTTCTGATCTGTCCCGTTGTGGTGCCTCAACTGTCCGAGAGAAAGGTAGCATCCATTGCTCATCAGGATATTGACAGAAAGTTCTTTGACTCATTGCCGCCCCTTAAACAGGAAGAACTCCTTGAGCGTATGGTGGTCATTAACGAAAGGACCTACCGCAGGAGTGAGGTGGATTTTCTTAGGGCCAAGGCTTTGGCAAACCCCGGCTTCTTAAAGACTCTGTTTTCCGGCAAATACGCCAGTGACTACATAGAACAAGACCATAGGATCCACAATCACAAGACCTTGTTTTTGCTTGGCTACCAAGATACTTCCGTCGGATATCAGGATGTGCTTGACCTGTTAATCTACTATCCTCATGCCAATGTGAATATCCTGACTGACGCCAGTCATTCTTTCTTCTTGGAACACCCAAGCCAGTTTGAAGCTATAATAAGTGCGTGGCTGAAAATCTACAAAAATAGATAATGCAATTATTCTAAGGCAACCACGCACAGAGTATCGCCGGTATCATTGCGTGAATTGTGCTTTTGCTAAGCGGTATCATACCGTGTAAAGGTTGTTTCTTTCGCGCGAAATAATCATTTGGTATAAGAATATCGGCATTCCGCAGTAATAGTCACTTAAATTGCTGATTATGTATATTATCAAAAAAGCGCCGTAAAACCCCTTGCTTTAGCTATGGGATATAAGGCGTAAACAGCACTTGTATTAATTAGCAACTTGTGGTATAATACTAATATGGAATATAAAAGTAACAACAATGTTGTGTATTCATGTAAATACCATGTGGTCTGGTGTCCTAAATATCGACGAAAAGTGCTTAGTGGGCAAATAGAGGCTCGGCTAAAGGATGTGTTTAAAGAACAGAGTCTATCTATTGGTGTCGATATAA
>Ga0209125_1000897_pt1 | contig 32816 bp, 27 predicted proteins | sample BarGraIncub1131A_FD_184503 | JGI IMG/M metagenome (GOLD analysis project Ga0209125, IMG submission 184503) | Arctic peat soil microbial communities from Barrow, Alaska - Barrow Graham LP Incubations 11-31A (SPAdes) (version 2) | ecosystem: Environmental > Terrestrial > Soil > Wetlands > Peat... | reverse complement strand
GCCGTGCCTACGCTGACCAGTTTTCTCCCCGCACTGTAGTCGTAGGGATGGACATCCGCCTGGAAAGTCCGGCGCTGGCCGCAGCTGTGAGTCGCGGTCTGAACGAGGGCGGTGTCGACGTGATCGATATCGGCCTGTGCGGTACAGAAGAGGTCTACTTTCAGACCTTCAACCGCCAGGTAGACGGTGGCATCATGGTCACTGCCAGCCACAATCCCAAAGGGCACAACGGCATGAAACTGGTGCGGGAAGGCTCCCGGCCCATCAGTGGCGACAGTGGCCTGTTTGCCTTGCGTGACAGAGTCCAGTCAGGCAGTTTCAGCGAACCTTCCACCACGGGACGCGTCATCTCCGCTCCGGAAAAAGATGCGTACAGAGATCATCTGCTCACGTATGTAAATCATGCCGTGTTGAAGCCGTTGCGCATAGTTGCCAATCCTGGCAATGGCGGCGCTGGTCTGATCATCAAGCTCCTCGAAAAGCACCTCCCGTTTGATTTTATCATGATCAACGAAAAACCGGACGGCACCTTTCCCAACGGAATCCCAAACCCGCTGCTGCCGGAAAACCGTGACGCCACGGCACAGGCCGTGATTGATCATAAGGCCGACCTCGGCATCGCCTGGGATGGAGACTTTGACCGTTGTTTTCTTTTTGATGCTCACGGGCGGTTCATCGAAGGTTATTATCTGGTTGGCCTGCTGGCAGAAGTGCTGCTGGCCAAGCATCCGGGAGGGCGTATCATCCACGATCCGCGCCTTACCTGGAATACCATTGACCAGGTGCAAAAAGCCGGCGGCGTTCCGGTGCAGTCAAAAACCGGGCACGCTTTCATCAAAGAGCGGATGCGACTTGAGGATGCCGTTTATGGCGGCGAGATGAGTGCCCATCACTATTTCCGTGACTTTTCCTACTGTGACAGCGGCATGATTCCCTGGCTGCTGATCACCGAGCTCATGTCCCGCAGCGGACGATCACTGGCCGATCTGGTGGAAGAGCGGATGGCCGCCTATCCCTGCAGCGGCGAGATAAACTATCGGGTGAATGATCTGCCGGCCGTACTAAAACAGGTCACGGACCATTTTGCAAATCAGAGCCCATCCATTGACCATACCGACGGCATCAGCATGGAATTTTCCGACTGGCGCTTCAATCTGCGGGGATCCAACACCGAACCGCTGTTGCGGCTGAATGTGGAGACGCGGGGAGATATAACCGCTGTAGCCCGTCACGTTTCTCTGGTTGAAAGCCTGCTCCATGAAACAAGCGATGTTGATTAAAGGAGTTTTCATATTTAATGACTGAACCTATTACCATCAAGACAAAAGATGCAACTGATGTCTGGCATGACGCTTCAGGAAGTGATTTATCACACCAATGGCGTCACAACACTGCAGCACAGGATATTCCTGCCGGTCTGCGTGCAGTGCATGTCTGGGGTACGTTAGGGTGGCATGACATTCGCCAACGCTACCGCAGATCTGTCATTGGCCCATTCTGGTTCACCATTAATACTGCACTTATGGTGGCCTTTCTGGGCGCCCTGTATGCTACCCTGCTCAAACAGCCAATACGCGAATATCTGCCCTTTCTTGCAGCCGGACTTGTAATATGGCAATACATCAGCACTGTTGCACTGGAAAGTTGTTCTGTCTTTATAGGTGCGGGCTATATCATCAAACAGATTAAGCTCCCGCTTACGATTCATGTCGGTCGTCTTGTTTGGCGCAACTTCATCATTTTGCTCCATAGCCTTCCGATACTGATACTGTTACTAGTTTTTTTGGGCCACCCATCGTTAATGTCCCTTCTGCTGATCCCCGCCGGACTCGTACTTCTGTTACTGAACGGGATTTGGGTTGGCATCGTCCTCGGCATACTGTGTACCCGTTTTCGTGACATACCACCAGTGGTGGCCAACCTGGTCCAGATTGCCTTTTTTTTCACGCCGGTGATGTGGACACCTGAAATACTTAAGGCGCATGGCCGTGGTTGGGTGGCAGAATTCAATCCCTTTTATCACCTCATAGAAATACTCAGAGCACCACTGTTAGGGAAACAACCTCAACTCATATCATGGGTATCGTCTATAAGCATTGTCATCTGTGGTTTTCTCTTTGCCCAATGGCTGATGTCCCGTTATCGCGGGCGTGTTGCTTACTGGCTGTAACACAGGAGTCTATCAAATGGGTTTGCCTTATATCTGCGGGCAGGGAGTCACCATTGACTTTCCTATTTTTGAAAATGCGCAACGATCATTTAAAAACAGTATGTTGCATGCGACGACCGGCGGATGTCTTGCACAAAGCATCGGCAACAGCTCCGTTGTACGAGCCGTTGATAATGTCAGCTTTGTATTCGACCATGGCGACAGGGTCGGGCTTGTCGGCCATAACGGTTCGGGCAAGACCACGCTTCTACGAGCACTTTCCGGGGTATATGAACCAACTGCCGGAACCATTGAAGTACAAGGACATATAGCTTCGCTGCTGGATGTTTCAACCGGAATCGACTCAGATGCCACTGGTTACGAAAACATCTACCTGCGAGCAATCATGATGGGACTGCAACCACAAGAAGCTCGCAAAAGAATCGAGGAAATAGCTGATTTCAGCGAGCTAGGCAACTACCTCAACCTTCCGGTGCGGACTTACTCGTCAGGAATGATGCTGCGTCTAGCCTTTTCCATATCGACCAGCGTATCTGCCGACATTCTGCTGATGGACGAGTGGTTGAGCGTTGGGGACAGCAGCTTCACCACTAAAGCCACTGAGCGGCTCAATGCACTGGTGGACAACTCATCAGTCCTGGTAATTGCCTCCCACGATGAACACCTCTTAAGCAAGCTCTGTAACCGGATAATCCGGCTCGAGCATGGCAAGATTGTGGAAGAAATTAATGAAAAAGACAGGTTGTTAACCCAATGAAATATATAGTAAAGACCATACAGGGTATCGCTAGCGCATATCTTGCATACCCGATTGCAGAGCGCCTTGAAAAACGACATATCAGGCGCAAACTTCGAGAGCTGCGCCGACACTATGCACTGCCCTTTGCCGTACGACGAAAACTCGCACAGGAACAACTTGCGTCGGCACTATCCTATGCAGGTCATCAGGTCCCCTATTATCATGATCTTTTCAGCACCCACGGCATCGACCCTGATAATATTCGCAAAGATATCCGCTATCTGCTCGATATTCCATTCCTTACCAAAGATATTATTCGTGAGCAGGGTGATCGTCTCTTGTCACAGCCTCTTACTGAAGTACGCCATCACGCCTGCAAAACCGGAGGTTCCACCGGTTTATCCTGCGTAATACACTATGACCAGGAAGCTGCCGATTATTCTGCTGCTGTCACGCTGTATGCCAGAGAACGAATCGGCAAACTAAAACGAAAGACAGAGCTGCACTTTGCCTGCCGTTTTCCGGACGCCGTACCTTCCAGATGGCCGACTTGTGAAGATTACAAGTGTTTTGCAATGAATCGCAGTAACATCTTCTTCGACCGGATTGATTCTATTGGCTTGGAAGAGATCTGGCAGACGCTCTTGGCCCGCCGCCCTTACTTGGTGCATGCCCATCCATCCACAATTTATGCGTTAGCCAGACATATCGAACAGAGTTGCGGGACAGGTAAAACCTTTGAAGTATTCGAATCAAGCGGTGAGCTGCTGGAACCATACCAGCGCGAGGCCATTGCCAGAATTCTACAGTGTCGCGTAATAAACCGTTATGGACTTGCAGAACTGGGAGTCATGGCGTACGAAGTTGATGGGCATGACGGTGGGTTACAGGTTTTTGACTCCGAGGGGTGGCCAGAATATCTGCCTGTTGGAACAGATGATCATGATGGACATGAATTAGTATTTACCGGTTTCCGCAACAAGCTTATGCCACTCATCCGCTACCGTACCGGTGACAGTGCCATGGTGGAGGAGAGAGAAAACGGGTTTTCCCTGACCAATGTAATTGGCCGCATCCATGATCTGGTACCCATCAACGGTATTGATCATGCCACCCACTATATTCAGGATATGCTTGATCATCGTGTCGGTGGCATCCAGGAATTCCAGATTGATCTGCGCACAACACCGCCAACTTTAAAGATTGTACCTGAACCTTCAGCCAACCAAGAGCATATACGCAACAGGATCGAACAGTTCTGGGGAAATGGCTTTAACTTTCAATTTTGTAGTCATGATGACTTTGTGCGCGTAGGTCGCCACGCCAAATTCCGCCACGTGGTACACCCATGATCCATGTCATTAGTCCTGGTACGGGAATTAATGCTGGCGTGGTCGTAAAAGCCGCACTGAAACGAAGTTGTGGTCATTCTCTGGTGCAACCTGTCTCGATTGCCCATATGACAAGCTGGCTAAACAAGCCAGGCCAGGCCACATGCTGGGTGCTGATAGATCCACCCGAAACATGGTCAAATTTGATCATAAAAGCCCTCAGATCAAACACTAAAGTCATGTTGTTTGGCAATATCCCACCATCTCTGGCAGACTACCTGGGTGCTACCGTGGCTCCGCTCTCCGATGAATTCCATGAAGCGGCAGTGTGCCCTCCGGCTTCAACACATCATTTTTCAGAGAGTCCTGCTCAGATCAGATATCTGATGGATCTCCCCCTTGCAAGCCCGATTGCGAACCGTCCATTACTGCGCTATGACTTTAGCGATGAATGGAATAATCTCGGCTATGGAGCTATTCGTACCGACGGTTCTGCTTGGTCTGTAAGCCAGCAAGCGCACATTCCGGCGCTGGCACTTATGGCTGAAATTACAGTTGGTGAGCGTGACCTTACCGCATACTGTGGTTTATGGGACTATCAGACCAGCAGTCTGCTCTGGTTCAATCGTTCTGTCGGTCCTATTGATTCGCAGGAATGGCGCATTGTGGAAGAATTCCTTGCCAATCATCGCCACCACGAATTACCCTGCTGGCCTGTGCTGCATGAAATTCCTTACGGTTATGATGCCGCTGTTACCATGCGCCTTGATTGCGATGAAGATATTGAGTCAGCACGACCGTTATGGAAGCTCTATCAACGCCTTGAAATCCCTTTCTCTCTGGCTGTACACACACACATACTGACCGATGAACGTCAGCATACCTTGCTCAAAGATGTTCTTGCAGGCGGCGGGGCGATCCTTTCTCACACCGCCACTCATGCCCCGAATTGGGGCGGCAGTTACAACGCCGCACTGGATGAAGCAAGATTCTCTGCCGATCTGATACAACAGGCCACAGGTCGCAGAGTTCGTTATGCCGTGTCCCCATTCCACCAAACACCTGACTATGCACGCTCAGCTCTTGCCGATGCAGGCTATACAGGCTGTATAGGCGGCATTATCTGCAATGACCCGGACTTTCTGATGGCGCGGGCAGGCACTCCACCCGGATCAAGCGATGGTTTTATCGGTCATAGTCAACAATGTATGTTGCATGGTGACTGCCTGTTGCAGACCGCCGATCCACTGGCGGTGTATAAGCAGGCTTTTGAACTGGCCAAAGCTGGCAAGGCCTTCTTCGGGTATCTCGACCATCCATTTTCAACACGGTATCAATACGGATGGGCAGACGAATTACAACGTAGTGCCATGCACAAAGAATTCATTTCGTTTATGAAAAACAATGGCAAGGTGTTGTTCTGTAGCCAGGATGATGCACTGGACTTTCTGAACTACAAGGCTGCAACAGGCATCGTACCTGGGGGAGATAACGGGTTCAGGATAGTCACCAGCTCCTGCTATCAGGCCAAATGGAAACTTGCCGTAGAATATGCAGACACTATTCAGCCTGTACCTGAGCAGGGACTGCTGCTATGAAGCTCATGATCATTTTTGGCACCCGGCCGGAAGTAATCAAGTTGGCGCCAGTCATCAACGAAGCCCGGCGGCGCGCCCATAATTTGGAGCTAATCGTCTGCTCCACGGGGCAGCACCGTCAGATGCTGGACCAGGCCCTAGCTGTCTTTGGCATCACACCTGAGGTCGAACTTGCAGTCATGCAAGAGAATCAGACCCTGTCGACGCTTACCGGCCGGCTGGTTGAAAGTCTTGCTGCGACATATACAGTACACAGGCCCAACATTGTTATGGTGCAGGGCGACACAACCACAGCCTTTGCCGCTGCCCTGGCTGCATTTTATCAGCATATTCCGGTGGCCCATGTAGAGGCAGGTTTACGGACAGGCGATCTTTCAAGCCCGTTTCCGGAAGAGCTCAACCGGGTTATGATTGGTCGCATAGCTCGCTGGCACTTTGCACCAACCAAAAAATCAGCACAAAACCTGCTGCGTGAAGGTGTTGATCCTGGAAACGTACTGATAACCGGTAATACGGTTGTAGATGCCATTGTGACGATGCAAAATCAATGGAATAAGACGGGCTCAATAACCGACCTCCCTGAATTATTCAATGCTAGGTCAAAAGTACTCATCACTGCCCACCGCAGAGAAAACTTTGGAGAGGGGCTCCAGCAGATTTGTACTGCCATCAGCACCCTTTGTTTTCGGCATCCAGAACTGGGCTTCATCTTCCCCGTGCATCTCAATCCTCAGGTACGCACAGTTGTTTATAAGATGCTAAGCAACCTCGAAAATTTGGAGCTGATTGAACCGGTTGACTTTCAAACCAACCTGAAGCTCCAAAGCCAGTCTTGCCTGATCATCACCGACTCTGGTGGCATACAGGAAGAAGCACCGTCATTTGGTGTACCAACTGTGGTTATGCGCGGGCAGACCGAGCGTTATGAAGGGATTGATGCTGGCTTTGCCACACTGGCTGGTGTAACAGCAGATGGTATCGTGAACGCTGCAGAGCGCTACCTGTCTGACACAACCTTAACGCAACAGTTGCGGAGCAAACCGAACCCCTATGGTGATGGTAAAGCGAGTCAGCGCATAATAGCCCATCTGTTGGGAGAATCTGTAGAGGCGTTTTGTGGTTGAAACCAAAGATTGCATACTGTTTGCGACTGCAGACTGGGACGCCCCCTACTGGACCAACAAACAGCATATGGCGGTACAGCTGGCAAAGGCCGGATACCGGGTGCTGTACATCGAAAGCATCGGATTGCGGGCGCCAAACCTGGGCAGTAGTCGCGATCTTTCGCGTATTGCCCGCAGGCTCAAATGCGGATTACAGGGGCCGCGTAAGGTTGCAGAAAATATCTGGGTGCTGTCACCGCTGGTGCTGCCGTTTAAACACCAACACCCTGTAGTTCGTGCCTTTAATCAGGGGTGGTTATCCAGGGCGATCAGACGGTTGACCCATCAGCAGCAGTTCATGCAGCCACTTGTCTGGACGTACCATCCTTTTATGTTGGAGACGGTTGCAAGGCTTCAGCACGGTAAAATTGTCTATCACTGCGTTGATGACCTTTCCGTTGTACCGGGAATCAACCTAAAGGCGTTCAATGCGGAAGAACAACGTCTGTTAAAGCAGGTGCAGATTGTCTTTACCACCAGCCCGGCATTAGCTGAAAAATGTGCTAGATGTAACAGCAATACGCACTACCTACCCAATGTGGTGGATGCAGAGCAATTTGCCAGGGCACGGCAGCTAGGCCCGCTGCCGGATGACTTAGTTGACATCCCAGAGCCGCGTATCGTTTATTGTGGTGCCTTGTCGGATTATAAGGTTGATTTTAAACTGATCTACGATGTAGCTCTGCAACGCCCTGATTGGCACTGGGTACTGATTGGTGATGAACGAGAAGGACAACAGAATCAGCTGGTGGCAACCTTACACAGCATGACAAATGTTCACTTTATCGGTCATAAACCGTATGCGCTGTTGCCTGAATATCTGCGTTGCATGGCGATTGGTACATTGCCCAGCCTGATCAATGACTATACCCGCTCTATGTTTCCCATGAAGTATTATGAGTATCTTGCTGCGGGCCTGCCAGTGGTAGCAACTCCGCTGGAATTTACCAAGACCTGTCAAAATGGCCTGCTGGTGGCAGAGACTAAGACAGGCTTCATACAGGCGCTAGAACAACAGTTACTCAGAGGACGGCTGACAGACCAGGAGGCTGATGCCTTTGTGGCGGACAATACGTGGGGAGCAAGGCTGGATAAAATGCTTGTCTTACTAAATAATGTCACGCAAATAAAATGCTAAGACTGCTATGAAAGTTATCGGTTTAATTCTATACAATTAAATTTCCGAGGCAGTGGCAGCCAAGGCGATTATTAAAGAATGGCTTGATCTGTATCAACAGAACCAGCGCTCGAAGTCAGATAGCATTCCGTGGCTGACCTAGAAAGAGAATGCTCAGCATACTCAGCAGTTACTGAACATTATCCTCTCTAACACATCAAAACCTCACCAAGGAGCTTGCCTAGATGAAGATTAGTGTATTTGGCGCCGGATATGTCGGATTAGTTGCTGCGGCCTGTTTTGCCGAGAGCGGCAACACCGTCATCACCGTTGATGTTGATCAGAAAAAGATCGAGGGCCTGAAAAACGGCATCATCCCGATTTATGAACCGGGGCTGAAAGAGCTGATCCTGCGTAACCAAGCTGAAGGCCGACTGTCGTTTACCACCGATGTGGTCGAGGCAGTGGAAAAATCCCTGATCCAGTTCGTCGCCGTCGGCACCCCGCCCGGCGAGGATGGTTCCGCTGATCTGCAGTACGTACTGGCCGTGGGGCGTACCATCGGCACACATATGAACGGCTTCAAAATCATCGTCGACAAGTCCACCGTGCCAGTGGGCACCGCCGACAAGGTACGGGCCGCTATCCAGGAGGAACTGAACGCCCGCGGTTCCTCGCTCGAATTCGACGTGGTCTCAAACCCGGAATTCCTCAAGGAAGGGGCGGCCATCGACGACTTCATGAAGCCGGACCGGGTGGTGATCGGCGCCGACAACGTCCGCACCGCTGAGATCATGAAGGAGCTGTACGATCCGTTCATGCGCAAGCAGAACCGGATGATCGTGATGGACATCCGCTCGGCCGAGATGACCAAATACGCCGCCAACGCCATGCTGGCGACGCGCATCTCCTTCATGAACCAGATTGCCGGCCTGTGCGAACAGATGGGGGCCGATGTGGCTGCCGTCCGTGAAGGGATCGGTTCCGATTCCCGCATCGGGTACGACTTCCTGTTCCCCGGCCCCGGGTATGGTGGTTCCTGCTTCCCTAAAGACGTCAAGGCCTTGATCCGCACTGCCGAGGAATGCAACTACGACTTCCTGTTGTTGAAGGCGGTTGAAGAGGTCAACGACCGTCAAAAAGAGGTTTTGGCAGACAAGCTGATCAAGGTCCTCGGTTCCGCCAACGAGGAACAGCCCCTCACCGGCCGGACGGTCGCCTGCTGGGGACTCTCCTTCAAACCTCGCACCGACGACATGCGTGAGGCGCCTTCGCTAACCATCATCGAGCGGCTGCTGGCAGCCGGCGCCACCGTGCGGGCCCACGACCCGGAGGCGCTGCACGAGGCCAGAAACTATTTCGGCGACCGGATCGAATACAGCAGCAACCAGTATGACATCCTCTGCAATGCCGATGCCCTGGTGATCATTACCGACTGGTCCGAATACCGCAACCCCGACTTCGATCGGATCAAGGGAGCCCTCAAGCAACCGCTGATTGTAGATGGACGCAACCTCTACAAGCCCAACCGGATGAAAGAATCCGGTTTCCGCTACATTCCGCTAGGCAGGGCCGGCAACGGCGTTCATGAAGGAGGCAATTGATGCGTATTCTAGTCACTGGAGGCGCAGGTTTTCTGGGCAGTCACCTCTGCGAACGACTACTGAACGAAGGGCATGATGTGATCTGCCTGGACAACTTCTTTACGGGTTCCAAGGACAATATCATACATCTGATGGACAACCACCGCTTCGAACTGATCCGGCACGACATTGTCGAGCCGATCCTGCTGGAAGTGGACCGGATCTACAACCTGGCTTGCCCGGCCTCACCGGTGTATTACCAGTACAACCCGGTCAAGACCATCAAGACCAGTGTAATGGGGATGATCAACATGCTGGGGATGGCCAAACGGGTCAAGGCCCGCATTCTGCAGGCCTCCACCTCCGAGGTCTACGGCGACCCCCACGTGCATCCGCAAACAGAAGACTACTGGGGCAATGTCAACCCGATCGGCATCCGCAGCTGCTACGACGAGGGGAAACGGGTGGCAGAGACCCTGATGATGGACTACCACCGTCAGAACGGGGTGGATATCCGTATCATCCGCATCTTCAACACCTACGGCCCCCGTATGCACCCTAATGATGGTCGTGTAGTAAGTAACTTTATAGTCCAAGCCTTGAAGGGCGCCCCCATTACTATCTACGGCACCGGTTCACAGACGCGCAGTTTCTGTTATGTCGACGATCTGATTGATGGCATGATTCGTCTGATGGAAAACCAGCAAGATCTTATCGGACCAGTCAACATCGGCAACCCTGGCGAATTTACCATGCTGGAGTTGGCGGAGCGTGTTTTGCACCTGATCGGTGGACAGTCCAAGATCATTTACGAACCACTGCCTCAGGATGACCCTAAGCAACGTAAACCTGACATCACGCTGGCGCAGGAGGAACTCAACTGGCAGCCGAGTGTACCGCTGGATGAAGGGCTTGAGAAGACCATCGCCTACTTCAAGAAAGCACTTGCACTATGAGCATGAACCGTCATCAGATTGTCGTGGTAACACCCGTTTACGAGGATGTTGAAGCATGCAGTTGCTTGTTTAAGGATCTTGCTTTGCACTTTGGTCAGCAAGTGTATGTGGTGGCGGTTGACGATGGATCTGTTAGGCAGCCCCTGGAACTTACTACTTTGAAGCAAGCCAGGCTGAACGGTGTTATTTTGAAACTGCGGCGTAATGTTGGCCACCAGCGGGCAATAGCCATTGGCCTAAGTTACGCTGCGGAGCATATGCATACAGACCAGCGAATTGTCGTAATGGATTCAGACGGAGAGGATCTGCCGACAACCATGCCAGAACTTCTACGGGGGCTCGAAGCAGATCAGGTTGATGTCGTGGTTGCTCAGCGTAAAAGTAGATTAGAAACGCTCCGGTTCAAGGCGTTCTATGCAGTCTATAAGCGTTTTTTCAATCTTATGACCGGTCGCGCCATCAGCTTTGGCAACTTCATGGCACTTAAGGCCCATGCAGTAAAACGTTTGGTGGCCATGCAGGAACTGTCAATTCATGTTGCTGCTTCAGTCCTTGCATCGAAGCTCAGAATGACATCGTGCCCTCTCGATCGCGGTCCGCGTTATGCCGGCCAGTCAAAAATGAATTTTGTCGGCCTGGCGCTTCATGGCTTTAAAGCTTTGATGGTGTTTGCCGAGGATGTTCTGGTGCGGGTAGGCATTACTTGCGCCCTCATAGCAGGGTTTTCGATTGTCGGCGCAGTAGCGGCAGTTGTTCTCAAAATAATCGGTTTTTCTACGCCAGGCTGGTTTTCTATTGCCCTGGGCATTCTGGTGCTTATGTTTCTGCAAACCGGTGCCCTGACGCTGATGACGCTCATGCTGACCGGTGTTATACGAGGCGGAACTGTGGCAACGGCGGTCAGTTACCTTGATTTTGTTGAGAAGATAATGCGAACTGACGAACAGACTGACGCAGCATGAAACAGCATGGTTGGGAAGTTGTACGCTATGTAATAAACGGTGTAGCGGCAACCGTAGTCCACTTCGGTGCGCTATACATTGGGCTTGATCTTTTAAATTTACCGTCTGCAGGCTTGGCAAACCTGGTTGCCGCAGCATTCGGAATCTCGGTGTCTTTCATGGGTAGCCGCTATTTTGTCTTCCCTAAAACAGGTGAGGGCATTGTCAGCCAGGCATGCAAATTTAGCGGTTTATACGGTGTAATTGCACTGCTGCACGGCTTGGTTTTGTTTATCTGGACCGACTTGTGGGGATATGATTATCGTGTCGGCTTCTTGTTGGCCACCCTAGTACAGATGTCTTTAAGCTATATCGGCAATAAACTTATTGTGTTCAGGACCTCCAAATGAAAGCCATACAAGCAATACTTGCTACTTGCGTCTACCTTGTTTTATTGGTATGCGTTTATTATCTACACGTACAGTACTTTAAAATTAATGTGGTGTTTTATGCAGCCATAGCAGACGGCATTATAGCTGCAGCACTAAGTGGAGTACTCCTTTTGCTGGTATGTTCCTTTAGCAAACTGACTCGATTCGAAATATTGCTATTGATAACCATCTGGCTTTTAGGTGGATATTCTTATGCTATTTCAGTGCCTACCGTTATTGACCGGTCATTATCTTTTTATATTCTCGAAAAGCTCAAGCAACGAGGCGGGGGAATCCGTCAAGATGCGTTTGAGTATGTTTTTACACAAGAGTATGTGAAGGAACATCACCTTGTTGATGTCCGACTTACTGAACAGCTGGCCTCAGGTACCATAGTCATCGAGAACGGGTGTGTAAAACTTACGCCTAAAGGTGAAGATTTGGTGAAGTTCAGCCGCTATTTCCGGCAAAACTGGTTGCCGAAAGAACGGTTGCTGATGGGTAAGTATACTGACGCCCTGACTGACCCGTTCCGGCATAGTGAACAGAGAGTCGATTATACCTGCAAATAACTATTCCTAGATACAGAGATAGGAGATCATAAGCCTCAAGCACAAGATCAACGTCAACACCCTGCAGCTTGAGCCGGGCAAGACCCTTGCCTTGAATGAAATCGGGGTCTGCAATCTGACCCTAGCAAAACCGATCGCCGTTGATCCCTACCGTGAAAACCGGGCCACAGGCAGCTTCATCCTGATTGACCGTCTCAGCAACGCCACCGTGGGCGCCGGTATGATTGATTTTGCCCTGCGCAGGGGCACCAACATCCATAGGCAGGCTCAGCTGGTGACACCAGAGCAGCGGGCCGGGCTGAAACACCAGCAACCCTGTGTCATCTGGTTTACCGGTCTATCCGGCCCGGCAAGTCCACCATCGCCAATGCACTTGAACAAAAACTTGCAGAATGCGGCAGGCACACCATACTGCTGGATGGTGACAACATCCGCCATGGCCTCAACCGGGACCTCGGCTTTACCGAGGCCGACCGGGTCGAAAACATCCGCCGCATCGGTGAAGTCGCCAAACTGATGATGGATGCTGGGCTGATCGTAATCAGCGCCTTCATCTCCCCCTATCGAGCTGAGCGGGAACTGGTGCGGCAACTGCTACCGGAAGGCTGTTTTATAGAGGTCTATGTCAGCACCCCACTCGAAGAATGCGAGCGACGGGATGTTAAAGGGTTGTATAAGAAGGCCCGCCAAGGTAAGATACCAAATTTCACTGGCATCAATGCCCCTTATGAAACCCCCGAATGCCCGGCTCTGGTGCTTGATTCCTCAACATTAACCGTTGAACAGGCTGTACAGACGATCCTGCAAAAGATGCAGCTTGAAGCATCGGTGGGTTGAGTACGCAGCGGACAAGAAGTAAGCAATGGTGCAAAAACAATGCTGGATGTTGGAAGGAAATAGAAAATGAAACTGGCAGCGGAAATGTTTTCAATGCCTTACCCAGACGGCTGGCTGGATAGGATTGACGAAACTTCAGAAGGTGTTTTCATTGAGGGCTGGGCCTTTTACCGCCATGAAGGTGGCGCATCCTTCCCGGTCGTGATCATCACTTATGAATGGGAGGAAATCGCCAGGATAGAAACCGGGAATGTTGCGCGCATGGACGTTCAAAATGCCTTTCCTGAATGCTGCCTTGTCGGTAACATAGGTTTTTCGGTTGCCTTATCACGAGATCACATTGGCTCGAGAGGCGTTGCTGGTATTCAGGTGTTTGTTCTAAATTCGGATGGCACAGTATCTCCCCTAAAGAAAGGATTTAAACGAGGATTGCAGGTTGAGTTAACTGGGCGCTGCAATCTGAGATGTCCTATGTGTCCGAGCGTCATTTACTCCGATTTTCATAAAAAGGAACTAAAAGAAAATGATATCCCGGCGCTAATAGACTTTCTTCAGGATCGGGATTTCATCTGCCTGGATGGTTTCGGCGAGTCCCTGCTGGCGCCTGGGTTTAATGCGGTCCTGAATGCTGTGCCGAGGGCCTCCGAGGTTGTGTTTCACACCAACGGCTTGCTTCTGGACAAGAAGACCGAAGTCATTCTGGAAAACTCGCCTCCGATAAACTGGATTGCAATCAGCCTGGACTCCCTGGAGCCCGAAAAATACGCACGGCTTCGAGTGGGGAGTTCTCTGGAAAAAGTTTTGGCCAATGTCAGAACTTTCAAGGCGCGGCGGGATGAGCTAGGGCTCGTTTTTCCTGTTATCCGGCTGAATCTCACACTGATGAAAGAGAACTATCTGGAACTGGAAGACTTTGTCAGGGCATCGCTTGAATTTGACGGCGTAGTTGAATGCAACTGGCTGTATGACGTTGAGCATTTGGCTGATGGCGTAAGTATAGAGGTGGGCGGGCAGGTTTTTGACTATGAGGCCAACAAGCTGAAGCACATCGCCAAGGATGCCAACGAGCAAATAGAGTCTGCATCTGACCTGGCTAGATCGCTTGGTGTAGAGATAATTTTTAATTCTTACTTCAATGAAAATTTGTCTTCTTCTCCTGATGAAGCTGGTTTTTCGGGAGCGGTAAGTCGATCCGTTTCGGAATGCCCACACTTACGCGGCGATTTCATGCTGCAGGCTGATGGAAAGGTTCAAAACTGTGTGTGGCAGACATCTGCCCTGATTGACTGGCGCGAGGAAGGTTTGGACAATGTGAAGTCACACCCCAGAGTAAGTGCTGTTCGTTATATGGCTGAAAATGACGTAATTCCTCATGAGTGCTCGGGGGCTGGTTGCTCCTATGTTCGCCTGCGGAAATCGGATGAGATTGTTCAGCACAACATGCATCTCGGAGGCTATAGCGGTGACAGGGTTGATGGGAAAAAACTCTGAGAATTAAAGAGTTGTAGCTTGTGATCTGAATGGAACGCAAGTCGCATGGACACGTATTAGCTTGGGGGCGGGAGGGACGGTTTTATTGATCAGATTAGCGCTAACTTTGTTCGCGGCTGGAGTTCTGGCGATGTGGAACTGATCGTGGACCGGCGTTTTGTGCTGGATCCTGTGGGATATTGTGAGCGTCCTGATCTGGCGGAAGCCGGTGTGGACGCACGGGGCTTCGAGTTTGATCTTGCCGCAGCCATGCCGGGTTATGCGCCATCCGAGCTTGTTGTTCGCCCCAAGGCGAAACTTCATCCATTGCCGGGCGGATATTTGCGCCTCGGTCCCCTGAAACCATTCCAGTATGTGGGCAGCAACGCAAAAGCACGTGAGCACAATGAACGCTTACTCGCCGGGGCAACAAGGGGTGTGTGCCTGTTTACCTCACGGTCTGGAGGCACTTGGCTGACCGACATGATTGCCTCTCACCAGCGTGCCTATGCATTTGCTGAACCGATATCCGCCTGCCGCAGGCAATGAAATCCGCGTGCTACGCATGCTTCGCTGGTTTACTGAAAAAGGATGGCGCATCAGTCTCGTAATCAAGCCCATGGGCGTCCCCGAAGTGCCAAACGAGAGTGTGGTCTATCTGTAATCTCTGGTGGAGAGTCTGTATCTCTTCGATTCACGCGTTTTTCCAGAAAGCACACAAGATATTCGCAGCCCTTCCGATGAAGATGGAATCGATGCCCACCTAGCAGATATACAGGAAATGTTCTGCCCGGTATGGTTCTCGTCGGAAGTTGGAAGGATTAATTATGATCTGCATCCGGATGTCGTACTTTCTGAATACGCTTTGATGGGGCGGGTGCTGGTTTCGAGTTCGTACACCGGATTTCTGAAAGTTATCGATTCAATTGAGGTGTTCAGCCGTTTGAAGGAAAACCTGGCGCGCCAGGGCATTTTGCATCAAGGCGGTCTGGAGCTTTCCCGCGACGAAGAAACCTTTCTGTTGCAGCGGGCCGTCGCGTTTCTTGAGTTTCTGTTTTTGATTGTGTTGATTGTGGCTGTTTTTTGCTGGTATTAAATGTTTGGAGGAGGGTATGAGCGTTCGGTGGATTTCGTTCTTGTCTGATTGGCGTCTTTTGGCTTGGCTCGTTCTGTCATGCGTCGCGTTGGTCTATACCGTTGACGATGGAACGGATGCGTTCCAGCATTTTCTGCAGTCGGAGACCTACCTGACTACGCTCAACTTCCGCGCCATTGCTCTGTCGGTGTGGGACAAACCCCTTCCCATCCTCGTGTACGGCGTGTCCGGACTGGTGGGCGGCATTTACGGTGCGCGACTCGCGAGTGTCAGCCTCTGTGTGGCCACTGCGTTCATGATGGTGTCCCTCGTGCGCGGGCGGGTAGAGGGTGCGCGCGATGCGCCGGAGTCGTCGGCCGTTCTTTTCCTGCTTGTCATGCCGGTTTTCCTGCAGTCCTTCCTCACGATGACGGAGTTGATTGCCGGATTCCTGCTAGCGTGGTCGCTCTATCTGTATTACGTGAAGGAGCGTCCGCTCGCGGCATGCCTTGTGGCGGGATTCCTTCCGATGGCGCGGGTGGAGTCCGGACTGTTTCTGGCGACATTGCTGATCTTCTTCGTCGTGCTCCAAACGCTCGAGCGTCAGCCGCACTGGGTGCGCATGGTGGTCTGCATGGTGGTGCTCGCTAGTCTTCCCTGCCTGCTCTGGTTTAGCGCCTGCTGGGCGTATTCGGGAGATTTTTTCTACATCGCACACAACGGGTATGCGTTTTCGCGCCCCTTCGATGCGGAACAGTACGCGGTGCATAACGGCATTACGGCGCTTCCGAGTGTCCTGACCCCACCGGCGCTTTTCCTGACCTTGCTTGGAGTTTTCTCTGTCTCGCGCAGAGGGCTTTTTTCCAGGCGTCGTGACGGAGCATTTCTCTTGTTGTGTCTGCTGATTGTTCTTGTCTTTTTGGCGTTCACCGTGTCGGTAATCGCATATCCACGAGGCGAATTGCACTGGGAGTTGCTGATCCCGGTGATCAACGGGCGCGCGTACAACGTCGTGGCACCGGTGCTGGCCGTGTTTGCCTGTCTGGGGGTGGTCAGGCTCCGGCAATTGGGGGCTGATGTTGGGCAGGTGTGGATAAAGGGGCTAGTTGAGCGTTATCTGTTGGCGATCTGGTTTGTAGGACTTGCACTCGTTTACCTCTGCAAGAAGCAGTTCTCCATCAATAACTCCCCATTTTCTCAGTCGGTCGGGGCATATCTCTGGCTGTACCTCGCAACTCTCACATTTGCGATGTCTGCCGTGCGCTTTGAGTCCGTGCGACGGCATGTGTGGCGCTGGGTGACTGGGCTTATTGTTCTGTCCTTTCTTGCGATTGTTCCGAGGTTTTATGAGCCGACGCGCTTCAGTGATCAGAATTTTAAGCTCCAGACCGAACTGACCGATTTTGTTTCTTTACATTACGGTGGTGAAAGAACACTTCTCCTGCAGAATTTTTCGCCATCCATAGAATATTTCGTTGGAAAACCACTGGTTCAGGCCAAATGGCAGTGGCCAACGCACTTTGTAGAGGAAGCCAGAAAATTCGATGGCAAGGTTCTAGTCATGATCCGAACGGAGGGTGAGGCTAGAGCTCCGCTACCGGTTTATAACGCAGCGATGCTGGAGTTCGTGAAGACACTACGCGAGGTGCGGCGTAGTGTTGCTGTCTCTCCGCAGGGCTGGGTGCTGTATGAAGCGAAATGAGTATGTTTATTTTCGGTTTCAAAGGATATATCTATATGAACGATGAAATCGTCAGGCGTTGTCACATCCTTATGGTGACGCACGTGCTGCCCTATCCTCCTGCCGCGGGCAATGAAATCCGCATCTATCGAATGCTTCAGTGGCTTCGACATGCAGGCTTCCGCGTGTCTCTCGTGCTTCGGCCTTTAGAAGAAGATGTTTCAAATGAATGCATCACGGGACTCAAGCAGGTTGTAGATGATCTGTATGTGTTTGATTCCCGCTGTGCGATTCCGGAGTGTTTGGGGTCTGCTTTCACACCAGATGAAGCGGAAAAACGACCCCATTTGGCTGATATGCAAAGTGGTTTTTGCCCTCCCTGGTTCGCGCAGGAGGTCAATGCGTTGATCACGGATATAAAGCCTGATGTACTCATCGCTCAGTACATCTTCACAAGCCGCCTCTTGTTGACGGACGCAGCAGCACCTTTGTTGAAAATCATCGACACGCACGACCTATTTTCGCAGAAGCAGGAGACGGTCGAGAAGTACGGAATTGCCAATTTCGGCCTGATGATGTCGGCCGAAGACGAATCTCTGCTGTTCAAGCGTGCTGATGCGCTGCTGGCGATCCAGCAGCTCGAACTCAAGGCAATACAGCGTATGGTGCCTGAGCGGCAAGTGTTGCTGACGGGTTTTGACGTTGACATCTTCAGTGCTGACCCTGCTTTACGGGAACAGGGCGTCGTATTGATAGTCGCGTCCAGTAATGAGTTCAATGTCCGTGGCACGCAGGACTTCCTTGATTGCACATGGCCGCTTGTCAGGGAGCGCTGTTCCTTTGCTCGTCTGAGGCTTGTTGGTAAAATTTGTGGTTTTGTTCACACGGCGGACCCGAGCGTGGAGAAAATCGGTTTCGTTCGCGATCTTGCCGATGAGTATGGCCGGGCCAGCGTGGTGGTGAATCCTTGTGGCGTGGGTACTGGTTTGAAAATCAAGACCGTGGAGGCGCTCGCCTGGGGCAAGGCCCACGTTGGCTGGCCCGCCTCGGCGGATGGCCTGAGAGAGATTGCCGACCTACCTTACATCGTGGCGACGGATGTCGTCGAATTTGCTGATGCGGTGACTGATCTGCTCCTGAATGCGGATCGTGCCTGTGCATTGGGGAGCGCAGCACACAAGTTTGCCGAACAATATCTAGGTGGTGAGGTTACGTACGGCCCCTTGGCTGCGTTGATTAATTCGCACGTTACGACCAGCAGGGAAGGTGGCGTGAACAATACTTTACGCAGGGGGTAAGGTGAGCGTGTTTGCTTGTTCGACCGGTTTTATCGAATATGCGGGTGCCAGGTCGCTGGTTGTCGTGGTTGTTGCTGGTCTGGCCGATGGCGTAGCGGGCAGGGCTGAGGTGAACGCATTCACAAAGCTGGACGTGCCTTCTGGCGAAGGAATCTCCGGGGTGAATCGTGTGCTGCACGAGGCTTGTCGTAACCCGGATGCGCTGGTTCTCTTTGTCCCTGCTGCGGTCGAAGTGTGCGAGAAGGATATCCATTTGCTGGCCGTTGCGCTCAACCAGGACCCGATGTTTGGCTTTGCCATGCCACGAGTAGCCGGCCCTGAGAATTGGCCGACAGTTGAGCGCATGGTGGCGCACCTGCCGCCCACCGAGGGACGGGTGGTGGAAGGGGCGCCGGTACTGGTGCGTGCTTCGGTGCTACGAGATTTTGGCTTGCTGGATGAACAGGCGCTTAATCTCGATTCGGCGCTGGCCCAGCTGTTCATCCGCGCGAATCGTCGTGGGATTAGTGCGCGGCAAGTCAATTCTGTCGTGTTGCAGGCAGGCGAGGGTTGGACAGGTGCAAGAGACTTGCATCTGAATCGTGCCTCAGATCATGCTAAGGCCATGGCGACACAGGCGGCCTTGCCCGAAATTCGCTTCGAGCGCCTGCTGCGGCATCGTTTCGCTGACAAGCCTCAGCGCGACCTGCTGGTGGACATCCGTAACCTCGCACCCGGGTTCAACGGCACCGCGCATCACGTGCTGGCCTTGCTGGGGCCTTTGAGTCGTCTGGCAACTCAGCGCGGCATCAAGCCTTATTTCTGGATGCTGCCGGAGTCTGCGGATTTTCATGGCCTGCGCGAGCATTATGGCGATGCAATCATTCATCAGTTGGCGCCGGATCAGTGCTTCGATGCCAGCATCCGACTGACCCAACCCTGGAGCCTGACGGAAGTGCGGGACTTGGCTTATGTCTCGCCCGTAAACGTATTTTCGGTGCTAGATACGATAGCCTGGGACTGTCATTACATCCGTATGCCGCACCTTGAAGGTGTGTGGCGAGCCATGGCGGGCTTCTCGGACGGGCTGGTCTATATAAGCGACTTTTCCAGACGTTGCTTCAATGCGCGGTTCCCGAGGTCTCTTGGTGCGTTGAATGCTGTGGCGTATTGTTCGATGGATCCCGCAGAGTACTGGCCTGTCGGGCTTCGCGAGACCTTGGTGAGTGGTGATCGAGACGGCGAGCCCTATGTGTTGATCGTGGGCAATAGCTATTACCACAAGGGCTTGGCGGAAGTGGTGCCAGCGCTTTCAGTGGCTTTTCCTGCAATGAATTTCAAGGTGCTGGGGGAGTGCAGTGGCACGTATCACAATGTTGAGCAGATCGCTGCCGGAGCCCAGTCTGAGGCCGACATGGCGAGTCTGTTTGCTGGCTGCTCCTGCCTGGTCTTCCCGTCGTTCTACGAAGGCTTTGGCCTGCCAATCTTCGAGGCGCTGGCTTTCGGTAAGCCTGTTCTGGCTCGCCACAGCGAGCTCATCGACGAACTGCGCGAGCGTATCGAGCCGGTATCTGGTCTGACATCATTCGCCTCAACCAGCGAATTGCTGTGCGGTCTCAAGCGCTTGCTCGGTAACGGTGAGGCGATGTTGCAACCGATGGGTGTGTCTCCGGCACAGCCATACCGCTGGGAGAATTCGGCCGCCGACATCCTGGACCTGTTGGAAAAATTGCTTAAAAATGAAGATTTTTCACGCTGCCGTGAACGACTGGAGTTTTTCTATCGGCTGGAAATGTTCGATGTAGAGCGTGCTGGTTGGGCAGACACCACTCAGAACATGGTGAGTTTCGAAGTCGAGAAGGAAGAGTGAGTTTGCGAGTCCTCAGTTTATTCATCCGCTATGGTGATGCGGATTACCGCGGCTCTTACCAGGCTTTGATGGCCTTCTATGCGGGGCTGCCGGGCGTTGAGGTCGATCCGGTGCTGATCGATACGGCTTTGCCCGTAGGCGTAGAGGCTTGGCTTGGACGGCGCGGGCTGATGGTGGCTGGAGATAATCAGCGGCGCGAGTTCAGTGGCTGGGACGGAGTGCTGGAGCGTTTTCACGAGCGCTTGGCTGAATACGACCTGGTGCATCTGGTGACGTCTGCGTTTCAGAATGAGTACAACGGCTTCTATCCGCTGGTATGCCGTGAAATGCTGGACTACGTGCGCGACACACCGCAGGTGATGCTGGCCCATGTGGATGCTTATCCTGAGCGGGTACGGCTTTGTGGGCGTGGCTTTCAGACTTGGGGGTGTTCCAAGTTCCTGTTCGCGCGTCCGCAGGATCTGCTGGAGCTGGGTAGCATCACCGGACCATTCGATGCGGAGGATTTTTTCACCGCGCACGGCGATGCGCCTTTCAGAGAAGGGGCCCCCCTGTCGGATAATTACGCGCGTTTTCTGCTCGGCTGGCTGACGGGTGATGGCTTGCCGCACGGCAAATGGCATTCGGTGTTCGCGTATTCTGACGAGAACGTTGCGAAATTCCGCGCGAAGGCGCTTTCCATTCTCGATGAACACAGCTTGTCGATGCGGATTCGGGAGTCAGGAGTCCGGATCGTCGATTATACGTGGTGGCATGCGAACCGCGCGCGTATTCGGGAGCTTTCTCCACCGGATGAGTTGATCCAGATACAGGAGCGTAATTGCTATCTGTTTGGCGCTTCTATCGTTGATGGTTCGCCTGTTCGTCAGTTGCCCCTGCCGGCCAAGCCTGGGATATCTACGCTCCTTGCCGAAGAGGGTGTCGCACCATTTTCGGGAAGGTTGGCCGAGGCTTTGTTGTCCGGGCTGGTCATGCCGCCTGAAGCGGGCTTCTTGGATGAAAACATCGCAAGGGCCGGCATGCTTGCCAGCGTGGGCTACCAATTCAGTCCGCGCCAACTGGATTGGCTGGCTCACATCAGCGAAGAGCTTGAACAGGACGTTCCACTACCGATTACGCGCGGCCTGCATGCCGAATGGTTGGCGCGTGCGGACTTGCGCCAGACGCTGGACCTGGCTACCCCGGCCGGGCGACAGGAACTGGTGGCCTGGTGGGTTCGGGAGTGTCAGCAGAACGCCAGTCTGCGTGATTTAATTCCGGCTGAGTGCCTGAGCGAGACCGACCCCACGCTGAAGCAGGATGCCCCGCTACCGATTACGCGCGGCCTGCATGCCAAATGGTTGGCGCGTGCGGACCTGCGCCAGACGCTGGACCTGGCCTCTCGCATTGGGCGTGAAGCCTTGGCTGTCTGGTGGTTTGTTGCAAGCCAAGAAGATCAAAGACTTTGTGCATTTGTCGTTCCGGACACTTTGGACGAAGTTTCGATCTCGTGTAATCATGGTTACTTTCTTACGCGAAGAGACCACCTTCTTTGGTGCTCTCGTGAGGACTTGCGTGGCGCGTTCGATGTTATGACTGACGACGGTATTCAAGCGTACCTGTATTGGTTGAATGCAAATGAAGTTGGTGAGCGTGCTGTTTATCACAAGCAGACCACTGTTTCTGCAGAGAACGAAGCGAATCTTGCAACCGGAGTTTCCGGGTACGCCGATGGCGGGGTGAATGTCATCGGTTATGGCAGAGGTGAATTCGGCATTGGTGAAGATGTCCGCATGGCTGTACAGGCGCTCTCAGATGTCGATATGGAAATCAGCGTGCCGCTTCTTCCTCTCCGGTTAGCTGCCAGACAAGACGACAGTACACTCAGCGCTTACGAAGTGGCTCGGCCTGTGTATCGGACAAACCTGATCTGTTTGCCGCACTATGAAACGCTCCGCTTGTTGGCGGCAACAGATCGTAGCATTCTTGATAAACGCTGTAACATTGGTTTCTGGCAGTGGGAGTTACCTCGATTTCCAGAAGCAATGGCAGGCGCACTTGGTATCGTGGATGAAATATGGTCGGCATCGTCATTTACGGCTGATTCAATGCGAGCCGTGACGGACAAACCAGTGTTTCATATGCCCATGGTGGTAACCCTTCCGGCCCCTATCCAAAAATGGGCGAGGCAAGATTTTTCTCTGCCGCAAAACGCCTTCATTTTTCTTACGGTGTTGGACGGGAATTCAAGCCTGAAACGTAAAAATCCCTTGGCAACGGTGCGAGCGTTTCTTGCCGCTTTTCCCCGCCGGGAAAGGCATGTGCATCTCGTTGTAAAAGCCATGAACGTGAGCACGTCTCAGCCAGAGTGGCATAGCGTCGTAGAGCACGCTGGCAGAGATGGTCGGATCACACTGATCGTGGAGACGATGACGAAAGACAAGCTGCTGGGGCTGCAGTCGGTGTGCGATTGCTTTGTTTCACTGCATCGGTCGGAGGGCTTTGGCCGAAACATCGCTGAGGCAATGTTGTTGGGCAAACCAGTTATCGTTTCCGACTATTCAGGGAATACGGACTTTTGTAACGAACAAGGAGCTTTTTTAGTTTGCGGCGATGAGATTAAGATTAATCGGGGGGAGTATCCATTTGGCGATGGCCAGTACTGGTTTGACCCTAATGTGCTGGTTGCTTCAGAGCGAATGAAAGAGTGCAGAGAAGATCATGCTGAACGCTGCCTTAAAGCAAAACATGGCAAGTATTTAATAGAATCGAAGTATAATCGTATCGTCGTAGGCCAGCAGTATAGGGTGCGGTTGCAGCAACTTTGGGGCGCTATAGCATGAAAGAACAAAGGTAGCTATGCTAGAAAAAGGCTGGGACAATCATCAGGATGTAACAGCTTGTATTAAGGGATTTTAGATGTCATCTTAACCTGGGTCCTAAGTTGGGATTACAGCCAACATTATTTTGATCCTACCGCCTTCCAAGCGATGGTTATTCATAGAGGTAGATACGTGCTTTCTTTACGAGTATTAATTACTACATATCACCAAGCATATTTGTTGCGTGGTGGTGGGGAATATGAGTTACAGACAATAGCAGATGGGTTGCGACAGCTAGGTATAATTGCTGATATCTATGGCCCCTACTCACGATCCCTTGACTATTATGATGTCGTACTTCATTTTTCCGTTCACAATGGGGGCCTTGACCTTCTCAAAGAAATATCTAAAAAAAATAAGCCAATAGTTTTGTGGCCTAACCTCTGGAGTAACAATCTTTCAGAAGAAAACGCTACGTCCATACTACAGCATGTTCAACTCGCAGAATTTATCATCTTTAAATCCGAAACCGAGTGTCGTCATTTTGTGTCCCGTCTACCCATCCCATCCAACAAGATCGCACTAGGCAAGACCACAGCAGATTCAAGTTATATGAAACGTGCACCTGCCGGATTGTTTAAAGAGCTATATGGAATTAATAATTATGCGCTCTGGTTTGGTATAATAGAGCCGAATAAAAACCAACTCGCGGCTATACGTGTTCTTCGGAGCAAGGGGATATTTCTTGTTCTGGTCGGCAGACACCGTGATGACGCTTATTTCGCTGAGTGCAAAAAGGTGGGCGGAGACGGAGTGCTTTTTCTCGAAGGATTGCCCCAGAAATCTGAGATTGTTCGTTCCGCTCTGCAAGAAGCAGATTTCTATATTGAGTTATCTCATGAACCGCCTGGGTTATCCTCAATAGAAGCTGGTTTGTCGGGGTGTCGCCTGCTATTAAGTGAATCGGATTGGACTCGGGAACATTTTGGGGGGTTAGCAGAGTATGTAAATCCCTCGTCAGATAAGGAAATATCGCAAGGGGTGGACCGACTCTTGTCGCGTCCGCACGACCGCTCTGGCTTGCAAAAGCATCTGATTAATTATTGTTTCCCAGGAGCAATTGAACCTTTGGTTGATTTGCTGAAGAAAGCAGCGAGATGATATTCTATCTGGTTCGCCATGGGCTATCAATATCAAACGAGGCTGGCTTGGTCACCGGGACGCCGAATGACCCGCTGAGTGAGACAGGAAGGCTTCAGGCCAAGCAATTGGCGGCATGGATGAAGGTTTTGGGTATAACACCCCATCGTTACGTTGTGAGTCAATGGCTTCGCGCTCGGGAAACAGCGTCCATACTTTTTCCCGGGGTTGCCTGGAATGTTGATTCACGTGTTGGTGAAACAAATGCGGGGAACGTTGCCAATAAGCCGCTGGTTGAATTTCTGGACTGTCATCCTGATTTTTACGCAGACCCCTCAAATTCATACCCAAGCGGTGAATCACATCTTGGTCTTAACAGTCGTGTTATGGATTGGTTTACAGAACAGCTTCAAAATCCATGCGCTTCCATTATGCTTGCCGCTCACTCCGGTCCAATATCGTGCCTGCTTCAGTATATTTTAGGCGTTGATATGGCCTCATTCCCTGCCTTTCTTCCAGCACATGCAAGCATGAGCGTTGTCCGACTGGAGCAATGCGAAGAGAAGTGGCTTGGCAGATTGATGGGGTTTTCTTTGGGGCCGATTTCAAATATTCAGAGTGTAATTCATGCGAAGTGACCGGAAGGCAGTGGTCAAAATATTGGCGCTGCAAAGAGAGTCTCATGTAGCTCCTGGTATGTCATCCCTGTCTGTCGCCGCCCGCGTGACGGAGGTACTAGACTACCTAGAAGCATGCGGCCGTGTAGAGTATGCCTCTATCGCGGAAAACGACCCTTGTGCTGAACGCGGTGTTGAGTGGGCCGATATTTTAGTTCTTAGCAAGCACAACTCCTCGCAGGCTCTTAGGCTTGCGTTATTCGCTAAGAGTAAAGGGGTTGGGGTTATCTACGATATCGATGACTGGATTTTTTCATTCCCGGAATACAGTGGTGGCAAGGCAAAGAATGACTCGGGCTTTTCTCGGGAAATTATTAATATTGCTGATTGGGTTACCGTTGCGAATGACGTTCTTTTAAAAAAAATTGGTTCAGTTATGCCGGAGATTGCACCTACTTTGTTGCCCAACGGGATGTGGGTCGAAAAATATTGCAGCACCCCAGACATATCAGTAGACGAGGCAACCCCACCACGGATCGTGTTTACAAATGCAGATTTTCTGAAAATGCAGCATGGAAAAGAAATGCTACTCTGCGCACTGCAAGTTTTTTTCATTCGCCACCCTGATTACATACTTGATTTTTTTGGCGACCCTTTTCCTGAAATGTTCTCACTTCCGTTTATGCATTTTACGAATCGAATACCTTATTCTGATTATATGCACTCTTTGGTTGCTGGAGGTTACCAGTTTGCCATCACGCCTTTAGGAGGAGAGGAAGATTCGGCAGCTGCTGACTTCAATGCATGCAAGAATCCTTTCAAATATCTTAATTATGGTACAGCTATGGTGCCGGGCATTTATTCCAATGCAGTGATTTATAAGAATTGCATTCAGCCTGGAGAAACGGGATTATTGATCGAAAATGAATTCGACACTTGGTGCGAGGCGCTTGAACAGATGGCAGGTGATCAGTCTCTTCGCACAAAGATTCGGGCCACAGCTTACGAAGACGTTCGGACAAACTTCCACATAAGTAAAAGTGCGGAAGCTTTATCTGAAATAATTGAACAATTGATTTAAACATGTGTTATTGCGTGTGGGGGTATGGTTGCCAGGCTCATTAAAATCTTGGAGGTTTTCGAGATGCCTGATTTTTAGATTGAGGTGTGAAGCGTGCGCATTGTTCTTGATTTACAAGCCTGCCAATCGGCGAGCCGTTTTCGTGGTATTGGACGATATTCAATGTCATTTGCCACCGAAATGGTACGCCAGTTGGTTTCCCGCAAACATGATGTGATTGTGTTGCTTAATGAAAATTTCTTGGACATGATTGGCCCGGTTTCCACTAACTTACAGAATCAAGTACCTGATATCTGCTTTACATCATTTAGAGTGCCAACACCTTGTGCAGCCGGCAACCCGGAGAATGGTTGGCGTCTACGGGCGGCAGAGTTGCTTCGTGAGCATTCCATCGCATGTCTTGAGCCGGATTTTGTCCATGTATCAACCTTACTGGCAGATGGCTGGGGAGATGATACGGTTGCGTCAGTAGGAGAACTTGGTGTTTCTTTTCCTACGGCCCTAACACATTATGACCTCATCCCGTTGGTTATGGCCGATGTTTACATGCCTGAAGGGCCATTCAGGGCACACTACCTGCGCAAGCTTGAAAGCGTAAAGCAGGCAGACCTGTTGCTTGCAATTTCTGAATATTCTCGTCAAGAGGCGCTTAAGTGGCTTGAACGGAGCGAGGACTCCGTCGTGAACATCTCTTCTGCGGTAAACAGCGATTTCGCTGAACAAAGTGAATCTTTGTCCGACATTGATGGCGTGATGGCGAGATACGAACTGCGACCTGGGTTTCTGTTGTATGCGCCTGGGGGCTTTGATTTTCGCAAAAATCTCAATCGGTTGATAGAGGCGTATGCGTCATTGCCAGCGACGCTTCGGGAACAGCATCAGTTAGTAATCGCCAGCAAACTCTGCGATGGCCAACGTGAAGCATGGTTGAGGAAGGCTGGTGATTGTGGTTTGGTTGAAGGTGAGATGGTTCTTACCGATTATGTGCCGGATTACGATTTAATCGATATGTACCGGGCTTGTCACGCATATGTGTTCCCATCATTGCATGAAGGATTCGGCCTGCCTGTGTTGGAAGCCATGTCGTGCGGTGCTGCGGTCATTGCCTCGGATTGCACAAGTATTCCCGAAGCGGTCGGTTTACCGGAAGCACTCTTTAATCCACGATCCGTGGAGAGTATTGCCGAGAAGTTACAACGGGTACTTACTGATACAGAGTTTCTTGCAAGACTCAAAGCGCATGCCAAAATTCAGCCATCGAAATTTTCTTGGGTGCGTAGTGCTGAAGTTGCCGTGGCAGCCATTGAAAAGAAACATCATGAGTTGGCAAGTGGTGGCTATGTTCCAGCATCAAGAAGCGAATTACCGTCCTGTGATTCACTCATAAGGATGCTTGAGAAGTCTGGTTGTGACGTTGTCCCAACTGAAAATGATATTCGTCAATTCAGAGAATGTTATACAGCTAATTATGGAATTAGATACTTATGAATGTTTGTCTGAACACATATCCATGGGCATTTGGTACTCCGGGTGGTGGTGAGCGGCAGTTGCAAAACTATCATGCCGCTCTGCTGCGAGGACAGCATAAATGGCCTGAATTGATACCCTCATTATTTAATTCTTGGGACCCACAGTTTGACACAATGGGGTTGATGCACTATTTCGGTTGTATGCCCAGCAGTCTCGATTTTATTAATCATATTAAAAAATACCGTAACATCCCCATTATATTAAGCCCGAATTTTTGGCCTGACCCTGAGGGCTGGAATACGTCTGGGGTGCTGGAAGCAATAAAAGCAATTTTATGGCTTACAGATATAGTGATTGTTAATTCATATATCGAGCAAGAGGTTTTGGTCAGATTAATGAACATCGACTCGTCTCGCATAGCCATCGTTCCAAACGCAGTAGACGATGTTTTTTTTGATGCAGTTTCGCCAGAAATTTTTCGTAAAACCTTTAATATCAGTGGCCCCTTTATTCTGAATGTGGCGAACGTTGAGCCCAGAAAAAATCAATTGGCATTCCTTAAGGCTTTGATAAACTTTCCTAACTTAATGTTAGTGACAATTGGCGGAAGTCGTGAACAGTGGTTCACGGATGCGTGCAAAGCTGAAGGTGGTGTGCAGTTTCAGTTGATTCCCATGCTTGAACCCGGATCGGAGCTTCTTCGCTCTGCGATGGCTGGTTGTGAATTTTTCGCCATGCCGAGTATCGTGGAAACCCCAAGTATCGCCAGTCTTGAGGCGGCGGCGGTTGGCGCTAAAATATTGACTACTCATATGGGTTCAACCACCGAGTATTTTGACGATCTTGCTGTTTACGTTAACCCCTATGACCTTGGGTCTATGCAAATAGGAATAGATGCCATTCTTATGCAGGTGGCACCACAAAAGCTAAAAGAACTGGTTAGAGAAAAGTACCGCTGGGACATTGTTGTTGAAGATCTGGTGCGAGTTTATTCTAAGGTTCTTGGTATTGAATCGTTTGGGAGCAAAGAGAGTATATGATGTTTACTGATAATACCTCGCATGGGGATGCAATTGATTGGCGCATTGAAGGGCCGTTTGATAGTACTTATAGCTTGGCTTTGTTGAATCGTGAATTAGCACGAGCACTAGATTCCTTGGGAATTAATGTCGCGTTACATTCTACTGAAGGGCCAGGAGATTTTGACCCCTCACCTGTTTTTCTTGAAAATAACGATGACATTAGGGTCTTAAGTGAACGGTCAAAGAGCGTGTCTCCTGATAAGGCCCATGTTACAAGCCGTAATCTTTATCCGCCCCGGGTGGCTGATATGCTCAGCCCCTTTAATCTACTTCATTCTTATGCGTGGGAGGAGTCTGCCTTTCCCCCGGCTTGGGTCAGGGATTTCAATGCGCACTTGTCCGGGATGACGTGTTTGTCAGAACACGTCATGAAGGTGATGCAGGACAATGGTGTGCGAGTTCCTATGGTGGTTTCCGGTTGCGGTGTCGATCATTGGATTAGAGTACAGGGGAGTTCGACGTGCATTTTGGATGGTCATGGCTGTCGCCCCTTCAAATTCCTGCATGTTTCTTCGTTTTTCCCGAGGAAAGGCCCGGAGGCTTTGCTGGAAGCGTATGGCAAGGCCTTTTCACAGGTCGACGATGTGACATTGGTCGTCAAGACTTTCCCGAATCCTCATAATCGTGTTCACGACCTGCTGTCAGCGCATCGGGCTGCTAATCCTGACTATCCGCATGTCGTATTGATTGAAGATGATTTGTCGGATTCCGATTTGAAAGCTTTGTATGAGCAGTGCGATGTCCTGGTTGCGCCCAGTTGTGCAGAGGGTTTTGGTTTGCCGCTAGCCGAGGCAATGCTCTCTGGTATACCCGTAATAACAACGGGTTGGTCCGGACAACTTGATTTCTGTAACGCGGCGAATGCCTGGCTGGTCGATTATCGTTTTGAGCAGGCGGATACCCACTTCAAGCTTTTGCCGTCGGCTTGGGCGGCAGTAGATCGTGATGCGCTGGCAATTGCGATGAGGGAAGCTGCCGGCTCTTCACTTGAGCAACGCAGGTTAATGGCAAAAAACGGCCGGGAACTGCTGCTCAAGAATTTTACCTGGAGGGCAGTAGCTGAGCGTCTCGTCGGCTTCTATAAGCATTTGTGCGAGCGGCCAATGTTAGCTGCACCCAAGATCGGTTGGGTTTCCACGTGGAATGTCAAATGCGGAATTGCGACCTATTCCGATCACTTGCTGGAAGGGTTTTCATGTAAACCGACACTGCTTGCAGCCAAGAGCACCAGCCCTTTGAGCGAGGATGATGAGAACTGTATTCGATGCTGGGACGTAAACGACACAGACGACCTTTCCGAACTTGCAGCCGCAGTTAATAATCATGGTCTGGACTGCATTATGATTCAGTTCAATTTTGGTTTTTTCAACCATGATCTGTTGGCCCATTTTATTGCGAACCAAAAGACTGCAGGACGTTTGGTTTTGGTTGATATTCATGCCACCATTGATCCACCACAAGCGCCCCATAAGCGTATGGAAAATTTTGTGCGTGCATTAGCGATGTGTGATCGCTTGCTTGTTCATTCAATTGCGGACATGAACCGAATGAAAATGTTTGGGTTGGCTGACAAGCTGGTTCTATTTCCGCATGGTATTCTTGAAGTATTGGAGCGGCCCGAGTTTGTCATGCCCATCCCTACCATTGCAACTTATGGTTTTTGTCTGCCGCACAAGGGGTTACTTGAGGTGCTACAAGCAGTAGCATTGTTGCGTGACTCAGGTAAAACAGTAAATCTCAAGATGATTAACTCAGAGTATCCGGTTGATTTTTCAGCTGACTTGGTAAATGTGTTGAAAACACAGATAGCGGCATTGGGATTAACAGAACAGGTCATTTTGGAGTCTCGTTTCCTTGCGGATGCAGAGAGTCTGGCCCAACTACAATCTGCGGATCTCGTTGTGTTTGCCTATCATCCGACTTCGGAGTCTGCAAGTGGTGCTGTTCGATATGGTTTGGCGAGCGGAAGGCCAACCTTGGTGACGAATTTGCCCGTTTTTGAAGAGCTTGGCGAAACAGTGTGGCGTGTAGATGGCCATTCTCCAGAGCAACTTGCTTCCAGAATCTGGGGGGTGCTGGAAGAAATAAGGTCTAATTCTCCATTGCACCAAGAGCGTGCTCAGCTGGCAAATGACTGGCGCGATCATCATAAGTATTCATGGCTCTCTGAACGTCTAGATGGCTTAATCATGGGCCTTCACGGCTCACGCGTAAGTGCTGACTAATACACTTAAATTTTTATAATTAAGTATAGATTTGAGTCCTATATTGACAGGATCAGAGTTTAGGGCCGCTTCTACTCCACGGTACTTAACCAAAAACACCTGCATGCCGCCGTTCACTATATAGAGCAATCCCCTCTTTGTTGAAGCATGTAATGAACGCAAGAAACGGAAACGATGAGAGTTCTTCACTTCTATAGAACATACTTCCCCGATACGGTCGGTGGTGTTGAGCAGGTGATCAACCAATTAGTACGGGGAACTATTACCTATGGTATTGAAAGCGAGGTAGTAACATTAACCCGGAAAAAAGCGGCTCGAACGGTCGAGGTTGATGGTCACCGGGTTCACCGGGCACAGATGGATTTTCAAATCGCCTCAACCGGTTTTTCTCTCTCTGCATTTAAACTCTTTGCCCGCCTGGCTCAGCAGGCTGATATTATCCATTATCACTTCCCTTGGCCGTTCATGGATCTGGTGCATTTTGCGACCCGGATGAACAAGCCGACGGTGGTGACGTACCATTCGGATATAATCAAACAGAAGTATCTCCTGAAACTCTACCGCCCCCTCAAGCACCGTTTCCTCTCAAGTGTTACTCGTATTGTCGCTACTTCGCCCAACTATCTTGCAACCAGCCAGATCCTTGATCGGTATCGCGACAAGACAACAGTTATCCCCATCGGGTTGGATAAGGCTTCGTATCCAATTCCAACCGCTGAGTGCCTTACCAACTGGCGGGAACGCTTCGGCAGCCGTTTTTTTCTGTTTGTAGGGATGATCCGCTACTATAAGGGATTGCACTTTCTGCTTGAAGCGGCAGAGGGGTTGGACTATCCGATCGTGATTTGCGGCACCGGTCCGCTCGAAGGCGAACTGAAGGCACAGGCTGCGGCACGGGGTCTAAAGAATGTCCATTTCCTCGGCAAAATTTCTGACGAAGACAAGGTGGCCCTGCTTACGCTGTGCTATGGTGTGGTTTTTCCCTCGCACCTGCGCTCGGAGGCGTTCGGCATTTCATTGCTGGAAGGTGCGATGTTTGGCAAGCCGATGATTTCGTGCGAGATAGGGTCAGGCACCACCTTTATCAATAGTGGCGGTGAGACCGGCCTGGTGATTCCACCGGCTGATCCTTGCGCTTTGCGTAATGCCATGCAGTATCTCTGGGAGCATCCTGATGAGGCCGCTGCGATGGGACGCCGGGCTGAGGAGCGCTATTGGGATCTGTTTACTGCCGACAAGATGGTCAGAGAATACGTGAATCTCTATCATGAGTTGGTAGATCATTGATGAATCTCCTCGCGACGCACGCCCACCAGTCCAAGCCCGTTGGATATTCCGGGGACATAATACCAATTACTACATGGATGATCAGGCAGGAGATGGGGTGGAAACCATCCTTTTAGGATGGAGGAGGGGTTGGCGGATACGGCAAAATGGTTCAAAGGCAAATAATGTCCACGGAAGGCACGGAAGAACACGGAAGAAAAGCTATGATAACCTTTGGATTTGAAAGCTTGTATCTTGATAAATCAGGTACTTCAGCCAGAGGTTTTTGCCTCAACCTTCTTAAAGTCTATTTTCCGTGCCTT
>Ga0209125_1000896_pt1 | contig 32822 bp, 36 predicted proteins | sample BarGraIncub1131A_FD_184503 | JGI IMG/M metagenome (GOLD analysis project Ga0209125, IMG submission 184503) | Arctic peat soil microbial communities from Barrow, Alaska - Barrow Graham LP Incubations 11-31A (SPAdes) (version 2) | ecosystem: Environmental > Terrestrial > Soil > Wetlands > Peat... | reverse complement strand
AGCCAAAGGTTTTAATGATAATGCTGCTTGTTGAACTGTTTCGATATTAGTAATACCAGATACATGAAGAGTTGCTGCTGTTGTTAATATAATGAAGAATGAAATCATATTAGAAAATATCATTCCTGTTTTTGTATCAAAACGCATTCTTCTAATATCAGTTATTCTAACTTTTGGTGTTTCACCAAAATCTTCAATCTTATTTTTTCCTATTTCTTCTTCAACTTCATTTGACGCTTGCCAAAAGAATAAATATGGGGATATAGTTGTTCCAATAAACCCAATCGATGTCATAATATAAACTGAATCAAATTGAATATGTGGAATTAAAGTACTAAAAACAATTGTATTCCAATCTTGATTTACCATAAATGCTGTAATAATATATACGCATAAGCTTAATCCTAACCATTTTAAATATTTAGAATAAGTTTTAAAAGGTACAGCTATTTCAAGTAAAATAATCGCAATAGCTACTACTATTAACCACATATAAAAGTTTTGACCAATTAGCATTTGAATGCAAGCAGCTATAATACCTAAATCTGCCCCGATATTTATTATATTAGCAACTATTAAAAGCATTACCATAAAATATAATAACTTCTTTGAATAATGTTCTTTAATAACACCTGCTAAACCTTTACCAGTTACCATTCCTATTCTGCCACACATTTCTTGAATAGATATCATTGCCGGTACTAAAAATAATGACATCCAAGTCATTTGATAACCATATTTCGCTCCAGCGACTGAATATGTTGCTACTCCAGATGGATCATCATCTGCTGCTCCAGTTACAAATCCAGGGCCAATTGATTTTAAAATTTTTCTAATTTTTTTTATTATCTTTTTACCTTTTGTTAATTCTTTTTTAACTTCAATTGATATTTCATTTGATATATTATTGTTGTCCATTGTCATCCCCATTTCATTTATCATATTATCAATATTAACATGTTTCTATTGAAACGTAAATTGCTTCTATCATTTCAATAATTTCTTATCGAAAATTGCAATGGGAAGTCGTCCATCTAGATAAAGTAGAATGTTAAGATTTCGATCTATTGTTCCAATAAAACTACTCCACGAGATTTCAGCACCTATTTTGAACTAAATTCGGATCAATACAGGGTAATGGATTCTTATTAGAGAGTTCAACTTTAGTTTTATTTATCTAAATTTTTATCACTATGGCATTCTACAAATGGACTTCGCTTTTTTCAACATACCTATTTTCTTGATGCATTAGAAGCAAAGGCCAAACTTTAGGCCCGACATAGTCAAGTAGTAACTAGGATTTATGTAAATAAGCTCATCTAATAGGAAAACTGAGCAAAAAGAAGCATCCCGAAGGATGCTTCTGCATATTTCTTTTGAATCTTTTTTATTTATCCGCAAAAATTCTCAGATGTTTCATGGAAGCTTGATAATGATTGGGTCAGGCAGATCAATGACTTTGGTTCCACCCACAACACGGAATGTGACAGGCTGACTATCGGTCAACAACTTCTATCTGCTTTGCATGATAACCTTAATGTTATAATTCACATTATTTAACAGAATTATAACCATTGTTTAATTGATATTACCAAAAAAAGATCGGAATACTTTCTTGAAATATCGACCTCTTTTTTTAAAAAAATTAGATTTCATTTTGTACTTGCTATTTCAGAAAGTTTTAAACTACTTAATCTCGTTTTGATTCTTTCTTACTCCTGATTTTCTGATCTATATCATCCAAATCTGAAATATTATAGTCTCCAAACCAATCGTGTAATTTCGCTTTTGCTTTCTGTTTCGTGTCTTCATCAATAAAGAATGCAATAGCACCGATAGCTGCCATTAATACTATAGTATCATCTAAATATCCAAAACCAGGTATAATGTCAGGAATTACGTCAAATGGTAGAATAAAATAACCTAGTGCACCTCTAATTACGTTTTTAGCCCATTTAGGAGTATCAGGCTTTTGATATGAGAAAAACAGCAACAATACAATATAAATTATATTGAGTCCTACATACTTTGCAAATTTAAGAATTTTCTCAAACAATTTTTGCTCAGAATAGGCTTTCGAATACTTAGGATCCTTAAGTTTTTCAAGCTCATCAATCTTTTCAATGTTTTCCATATTAATGCCTCCTTGTGTCTGATTTAATCAAATTATATCATATGATGAGTATATTAAATGAAAATCAGATAACAATGCTAACTTTGAAGTTATTATAATCTCTCAACATCACCAATCACGATAAAATGACAGAAAAGCATAACGATTAGCCAGTGGAATGTTCCTAATTTTGTTGAGTCGTTATTTTGGGTATATACGCATACAATTTAACATTGTACCTCTACAAAAGTCGAACTAATCCAGCTTTCCCAGAGTAGCCATGTGGACGGCTCTAGGGCTGAAAATTTATATTGACACGTAAGCCTCTTTTGATCCTATATATTCGTCCGCTGCTCTCCATCGAATTTTTGACGCACATATCATAGTGCCTGTATAGTTTTCTAGATCACCTTCTGATAAACCACCGCAATCACACCAAAAAATGTAATCCTCTTTTAAAATCATACTTGCTTCAAGAATTTCGCAGGTATAATTTTCGTCACTGGGAAGCAATTTCAGATATTTTAAACCTACAAATTCGAGTTCTATCACATCAGATTTTTTAAATTTTCCTTGTACAATCATTTTTAGAATTCTTTGGTCATTGATTGGATGCATGATTTTTTCATTTGCGTAAGCTCCACTTATATACTTCATTTCTTTTATACAACTATCGTGGAACTTATAATGTAAGTCCATAAAGTCAGTTAGATCATTCTCGTTAACAATTTCATTCCACATATGTTTTTCTCCTTTATTCATAACAATCACCGAAAATCATGATGAGTCTTTTCCCGGCAACAGCGCCATGAAGCCCAATAATGAAAGTCATCTGCAACTGAATGATTCGAATATTTTTATGCTAACCCAATATTTTCGCTTCGATCTTCTTTGAAAGGCTGGAAATTCGCCATTCCCTGATCATCTGAATTCGATTCAATTTCCCTTAAGAGATCAACTGAAAAGATCACCCAATCTCCGATTCACATAGAAACAAGAAAAGAGCGTTTTCCAGAAAATATACTTCATCATTACATTTTTGGAAAATCGAACTATTTCTCTTGACTTACCCATTATCGTGTCGCATAATATGAATATATTTATTTTTAATTCATATAGGAGGCGAATTATGCCAAAAGTGTACAGTGAGCAAAAGAGAAAAGAAATCAAAACCCAAATGCTTAAAGTCGGACTACAGATGATTAAAAAATACGGCATGAAAAAAATGAGCATTGAAGAAATCACGCGCGCCGTCGGAATCGCTCAAGGGACATTTTACCATTTCTTCCCTTCGAAAGAGGTCTTCGTGATTGAGATTGCGAAGGAATATCAACGCAAAATCAATGCTCGCATCGATAAGCTCGCCTGCGAGAAAAGCGGGTTAAGTCGCGATGATCTTGGATCTTTCTATCGCCAGACTTTTCTTGAAGATCAAGAAAGTGTATTCCGCTATCTGAGTAGGGAGGATATCCAGACCTTGATGGCAAGATTACCTGAAGGGTACTTCCAACAACTGGAGAGCAGTCGCGCAGCCATGGAACGGATGCTGAAGAAGGTAGCTGGACGAAAGGAAAAGTGTGATTTGGATCTGATTTACAATTGGATTCAGCTGCTTAACATTACCGTGGAAAATAAAGACTTACTTTCACAGATTGCGTTTGAAAGGACATTCGATGCGATCTTGAAATTATTGCTTGATGAAGTATTTGATACACAAAGCGAGGAAAAAACATGAAATTCAAGACATTCGGAAAAAAAGACAAGCCAGTGGTTGTTCTAGTGCATGGCGGGGGGTTGTCATGGTGGTCATTACGCGGCATCATTTCATTACTCGAAAATGACTTTGCAGTTGTAACACCGATTATTGACGGACACGGGGAAGACGGGGAAACGACATTCCTCAGCATAGAAGACTCGGCTCGCAAATTGATTCGCTACATTGATGATGAGTGCGCAGGAAGTATCCACACGATCTGCGGTTTATCCATTGGAGGACAAATTGTTGCTGAAGTATTGTCGCAGCGTAAGGGGATCGCCAAATACGCTGTGTTGGAAAGTACACTTGTCTTTCCGATTCCGGGTACGCGTTTGCTAACCGTCCCTGCCTATTCAATGGCTTATGGGTGGTTAAAGAACCGAAAATTCGCAAAGTTGCAGGCGAAGTCATTGTTTGTGGGCAATGATCACTTTGAAGAATATTACCAAGATTCGCTGAAGATTTCCAAGCAGTCTCTCATCAACGTCACGCTAAGCAACGGGGAATATTCGATCAAAGAAGGATTAAGAGATACCACTGCGAAAGTGCTGGTGATCGTAGGCGAAAAAGAACTGGGCATCATGAAGAAATCTTCCAATGCGCTCCATACAACGATCCCCGAAAGTGAATTGCAGATTATTCCGAAATCCGGTCATGGTGAGATTAGTCTTACCCGACCGCAGGATTACGTAAATTTATTACAGCAGTTATGGGTAAAGTAGAAAAAGATCCTGAAGTGTTTTTCTCAGGATCTTTTTCTTGGCAATCCAAATATTTGCGCAAATCTGAGTAGAAAAATGTTTGTATAGTCAATGTATAGTCAGAGCACGAAGAAAGCATCAAAAAGCCCTAGAATAAACTAAACTGTACCCCATAGAGTAGTCACGGTTTTTATTTCGTGTCTACTCTATGGGGTACAGTTTAGAAATAGGGCTTTTGTACCGCTGGAGCGGGTGATGGGAGTCCCCATATAACTTGCACAAAGTTCATAAAATGTCTATTTAAGCGATTCTATGAGCCTATTATACTCTGAATTCCACAAGATTTCATATGATTTCTTATATTTCGTAACCCGTTTGTAACCCGGCAATATTTAGATTGAAATATTCGATAAAATGTCTTAACTGACTTTCCACCCTTAAAATTCGGAAATAAATGTTATTGTCATTAAATAAATAGTCTCTAGTGAACTAAATGAGATTATCTTTGTTCTTTGTGAAATATAGTAACTGTTCCCTCCTAGTACGTATTCAACTTTAACATTATGGATCTACAAAAGTCGACCTATACCATTTTAGTAATTTTCAAATTTCGATACTCATTCTTACATTTTCATTTGTAATTAAATGAAGTCGATTTTTAGGGTGCAAAACAAAAGGAATTTACATATGAAACAAAATTCCTTACTACAATATATCCATTTTCGTTCTACCATCATTCATTTCATTAATATATTCAACATTAGTATATTCATTAGCCAAAATGTTTTTATAAATTGCTTTAATAACAAGCTGATTTTTAGCGAAAATCTCAACAGAAATACAATCATACATTAAAAGTAATAACTGGCAATCACTTTTCTGAAAAGCCTCAAATGTATGGATGTTAAAAAAATCACCATTTTCGAAGTAAGCCTGAAGTTTCAAAAAGATTATATTATGTTCAGTATTTATTTGCTTCAAAAAGTCTTTTTCATTATAATAGTCTTTTTCAAGTGCTATTCCTCCAAAATAATTAGACCATACTTCGTTTTGACCCTCAATATTGTACCAGCAATAATTCTCAACATTAATGCACTTAAAAATTTCTCGTAAAACATATCTACTTGGTGTTATTTTGAAAGATACTCCTCTAATCATAAATTTTTACCTCCTTATAGCAAAATCAAAATTAACCTTTTTCAACGCCAGCTCTATGTGGCGCAAATGGCCTGTAGTAATTACTATCATTAATATTAATTTTACTATTGAACATGAAGACATTTTCCACTTCAATTTTCTTCATTCCATTTATATTCAATAGGTTTTGCTCCTGAACAAATCGAATCCGGATCTGCATTAATCCAATCTTGAGCAGAGACATTTGTAAACATAACATGCAGTATAGCCATAGATATATTAAACTCAATCTCAGAAAACTCCGCTCGAACTCCATTATTCCCAATCAGTTTGCATAAACACCTAATATTTCTTAATGGTATTCATCATTACTTGATTTACACGAATAGAAATCTCTTTCCAACGATTATGATGTATTTCTATTTCATTAGAGCTTTGCCCTAAAATGAAACTCAGATTTGTAGGCAAATTCAGATTCAATAGTTTAAAGAATGAAAGATGTTCTTGGATTGTTGATTTTACATCCTTCCTGAAAATATCTTCACAATATTCTAGTAATTCATTGGGGTGATCTTCAATTACCAGTGCAGCAGCTCCATATCGGTCTTCTTGATCATCAGATTTAAGGATAATTTCAATCAAAAGTTTAAAATCAGGTGGTGGAATTCGAACAAATCCATTTTCGTTTTCCCACCCCAGATTATAAAGTTTTCTTGCTGCCCAAATAGTACCGTCATTCGGACGAGTATAACTTCCGTAATCAGTTGTGCAAACCAAACCAAAATCAGCCGGACTAACTTTATTAAATCGTTTACTCATAAGAAAGTACTTCATGTTTCTCCCCTAACTGTCTAAGGTAATAACTACATTATATCTTAACATTTCTCTTCTAAAGTTCGATTTATTCAATACTGGCTTCAAAAGATCCATTACTTTTAAATCTCTTTCAGGAATTAATTACTAGAAAAGTGTCTATTCTGATGACCATTCAAATGCACTTTGTATTATTTCCATAAAGGCTATTCTGATGTAAAATAATTATTTCATACTTAAAAACTCTCCAAGAGATAAATTCTTGTCAGTCAAATATGAACAAGTAATACCTGTTCCGGAATTCATTTGCATTACTCCAATGTATTTTGCACCTTCAATATAAGGTGTACGAGGACTATTCATAATCACATTCAATCGTGAACGAGTTTGATATTCTGGACCAGACTCGGTTAACTGAATCAAGGCGATGCCGTGAATTGACGCGAATTTGATTGCTCCAGATTGAAAATTCGAGGAAGAAATTAAAATCCCTTTATTTACACCACAAGCTCTGATTTTTTCATATAAAACCTGGACTTTTTCTCTCGATATACTAGTCTTGTAGTGCTTGCACTCTATAATAGTCTTGTATTTCACACCCATAATCTCAAATTCTATATATCCGTCAATTTGATAATTTCCATCCTCAACTTCGATTATTACATTATGCTGTATCAAAGTATTCTCAAGTCCATTAATTTGAACTTTCAAGATTTCTAAAGCATATTTTTCAAACTCAATTGGGCTCATCTCGATACTTGCTTCAAGTGTTGGAATAAACATAACATCCTCCCAAGGTTCATTAATTTTATTACATCAAACTTCCGAAAAATGGCACTATTTTTTTAAGAAGATCAACTACTTGGATTAGTTCTGGAAGATGAGGTAAGGTATGTAAGCCTTCTTCATTGCTTCACCAGAAACCAACTTGAAAGTAGTGCCTGATCCCATTTTCTCAATTTGAGGTGTTAATACAGTATTTAGACTTTTCATATAATTCCAATGTAACTAGTTTGAGTTATTAATTCGTAAAAAAATAGGGAAAAACTCAAGTTTTCAAATTACCTTTTAAATACGAATACACCCAGAAAAGAAAAAGTCCAACTAATATACTTGAAAGTGTGCCAATCAGATACTTCGATCGAAAGTTTTTTTCTGATGAATCATTTTTGCCATTATCAAATTGCCCATACCTAACCATAGTTTTTGCAGCTACAAGGAAACCTATTCCACTAATATTTCCAAAAATACCAAGCATAAATACCATAATACGCTCAAGAATACCAATCAGTGCTCCTTCGTCTTCTAAACTAAATCCATTTTTACTTTGTGTTTTGTTTACTATACATACTAGTTTATCAACTAATATACTCGATGGCATTATAAGATACGAGAAAACCATTGTAAGAAGCAAAATTTGATTAGTTTCAGTACCTTGACCTAATTCACAGTATAATTTGTATGCAATCAAAAACAAAACTATTATATGAAGTAATTGATCAGTAACAAAGACAATGAATTTTCTCGAGTTGATTTTATTAGTAATTTTCTTACTAATATAAATACTGCAAGTATCTACAATTAAGTGAGATAGAAAAATATAAACTGTAAAGGTAACTACATAACTCGATTTAATAAAGATAACCAATACAATAGTTTGAATTACCGTGTAAATAGAAATATGACTTAAAAGGCTTTTCTCCTTTTTCTCAGCCATATCGTTTGACTGGAAGTAGAAGTCGCCAAGTGAATGCCCAAACAATAATGCAATTAGGAGGTTCATAATTTTATCTCCTTTAATTGCAGTACAATTTCTGATACATACTTTCTCTCATCCGCTATGCTTTTCGAGTAATATTTTTGTACATTTTGTCTTGTTGTATTAATTATATTGGCGATATCTTCAGGTACGCCTCTAAGAACAAATGATGAATTACCTAGATTATATTTTCTCTCTTTTGTTAAATCTAGAATTGAGAATGCTTCAAGTTCTCCTATATTGATAATTGGTTGTTTCTTTAAAGCATTTGGTTTCATTTCATTTTGTCTCGAATCATGATATGACTTGAAAATGATCTCGTTTAATAGAGAAATTTCTATAGGATCTGCGTTTTTTAGATAATGTATGGTCCCTTCTAGGGAAATTGGGTTTATCAATTCATTAATTAATGATATTTGCAGAGATCTTGAACCCCAAATTTGACGTAACTTAATATACATGTCAAACAATGTATTAATTGCCGAAATTTGTATATCGTTTTTTACAGTTGTTTCTAATCTAATTGACTCGGCACGTTTATTACTTATAGTACTAATTGCATTTCTTGCATTATGGTATGCTTGACCATCAAGTAAGTTTGAACTAAACGTATCATCAATATAGTCCAATTGTCCGGTGCCTATTCCTGCTCTGATTTTTGTTGGATACATTAACATTTGAATAATTCTCAAATATAGGAATGCTGCATCTGGGGTATTAAATAATCCTTGAAAAGAGTCTCCAGATGATATTTCAACTTTCTTTACTAATTGTTCTCTATAACACTTGTTCAGAAAATCTATTACTATTACTAATTTTTTCTGAACCTCATATCTGTTCACTGTTTTTCTAGATTGAACAATATCAGCTAATAACACCGTTTTCTCGTTCATAATTTTTCTCCTAACAATAATATATAATTAAAATCAAAGTTAAGCAACCATTTTCGGTTGCTTTATGATATAGCAACCATTTTAAGTTGCTTTATGATATAGCAACCATTAACGATTGCTTTGATATATAGCAACCATTAGTGGTTGCTTAAATACTAAATCAATATATGATTAACCTGGAATAGTCCTAATTTGTAGAGTCGTTAATTCATTCATTACGCGTACCCAAATCGTTTGTTTAGTCGATTTTTCCCACCTTATATCTTCCGTAATACTCTGCAGTTGATAAGCAATCAAGTCGACTATGCAACCGTATGCGATAATAAAAAAGGTTAATACATTCAAATAAACTTCGTTCTAAATGTTCAAAATTTGATACTTTCGATGATGTACCCATTCCTTCTTGAGCATTGCGATGAAACTCTCAGCATAAGCATTGTCATAAATCAATTAATCACAATAAATACTCTTGAAAATGCGAAATAAAAAGAAATATGATTACAACTATAATCATATAGATTTGAGATTCCCATTTTAATTGCAGTAAATAGCAAAACCTAATGTCTGATTGATCCCACGTAAACTTTATAAGCTTCAGCTTTCTCCTAGAGTGAATCTATATTTTACTTTCAATTCTCATAAGATTTTATATAAATGAGGTAATTTTCAGGCAATAAAGATTTCCATCATTTTATCTGACCATTAAATTTTTATAGAATAAGGACAATTTGAAGATCGGTTGATCTTAGATTTTCACTGGTGCGCGAGGACGGAATGGAACCCTAAGCCCAAAACGATACCGATACGTCCAGACCCCTACTAATTCAAGTAAATCCATACTATAAAGTTAATTTCTTGCAGTTCTATACCGATTCATACAAATAAAATAAGGGTTTGACAAGGGTTCAAAAAAACTAGTTCAAACGCTAATTTCTAAAAATAGAACTGCATTTTTGTATAATTTTTGTTGACCTATTTTACATATGAAATTTTAAATTGTAACCTTACAAAAGCTGACATATTTCATTAAGAAGAGTGCAAAAAAAACCTCAGAGTTAATTTCTTATCCAGTTGGCTTAATTATTGGACTCTTTAATAGAACACAATAATCAAATGGTTGATTTTCTGATAATCTCAATATTAACAATATATTCTTGCGCGATTGGATTCCCAAGATTGTGGAATGCAGCATTACACATGCTTATATTTGAGGAGTAACTCTTATGATAAATATATTCGATTGCATAGCTCAGCCATTTTACGATTTCTTTTTTTTCATGAATAACTCTTGAGAAACTCACTACGACCATTATTTTGTTTTCTTTATTGAGTTTATACAAATCAAAATCGAAAATATCTGCAGTATTTTGGAAGAAGTCTTCCAAAAATTCTGAACACGATAAATAATAAGTATGACCTCTAAAATTCGAAAGACCAAATTCACAAACGAAATAACCATTCGGCCCATCATCATTTTTTACTCGAGAAAATGCGAGGTGTTCTTGATTGGTTAACTCATAGATTCTATCAATTGCGTCATTTTTTTGTTGTTGCGTTATTTTATCTCCAAAAAATGTGAACAAGTCTTCAAATACAACTTTGAAAGATTGATGAAGTGGAAGCAAACCTTTTTTGAAACTCTCAGTATTTAAACACGAAGTGAAATTGTAAAATGTACACTCTAAACTGTCTGGTAAAATGTAGTCGCAAATCAACTGCTCTCTAAAACTAGACATCTCTTTGGCACCAAATATTGTGATTAAATTGTAAAGTTGTTTATCATTAATGTTAAGAATCGATTTTATGTTTTCAAAAGTATTGTCAACATTATCACACTTTAGAACCTTGTTACTGTTACCCATTTTATGTTCTCCATCAATATTTTCTCCATTTATCATAACCGGTTAATTCATAAAAAAAGTTACTATCTTCGTCAATAAACCCAATTACAGTTATAGGTTTGCTGTGGTGATTATCGAAATCGTTTCCACCTTGTTGACGACTAGGATTAAGAAAGTTTTTAATTATTCGTCTCTCTATATCATTTCTCTGAACATCTTCGTATTTGTGCGAAGTCAATAATATTGTAGCTTTTCCGATTTTGAAAAATTTGTCACTAAATTCTTTATGATCCTCTTTATTATAATAGAAAAATTCTCCACCCCAACATCTAAAGAGTCTGACTAAGCCACTCTCATCTCTAAGAGTACTTAATTCGTGAAATGTAAATACATAATTTTTTCTACCCAACCCCTCTACTTGCGAGTTGAGCATATTTTCACGATATTCTACAGAACTAATCAGACCTTGATTAAGTAATATTCTGAGTTTATATTCCAACAGATCAATATTAAGTAGTCTTAGACCGCTAAGCAAGATCTCTTCTAGTTCAACTTTAACCAATCTTGTAGCGTGAAAACCCATGAACATATTTTTGGAAATTATATTACCGATTGAGACTAAAGTACTGTCCCACTCCTGTTGAAATCGATTCTTAGGTCTATATATTCTATACTTAATATTTTCTATCGCCTCATTATCAATTCGACTTTCTTCTTTCAAAAAATTGTGTAATGTTCCTTTTGATTCATTCAGGACATCAAGTAAATCATCTGGCCATGTTTCTTGTATATCAATTATTATGTGATTCAATGAATAAAGATCTATGAGGGCTAACATTTTTAGTCTCCTTTCAATAATATTTAACTACCTTAAATAATGATATACCATACACACATACGTTTAACTTTGATGTTTTCCAAATAGTGCAAAAATTCATATGTTCAAGTTAGCCATAATTTCTTGTTATCATTTTAGGAAATTTGTAACCGAATTCTCGAATAAATAAACAAACATATAATTCTTATGGGTAATCTGGATAATTTCGTCTTTAATTTCAAGGTTTGGCTCTCTTTGGGCAAACTCGTTTACGAAACTTTTAATAAATATATCTACAACTAGTGCGAATCAAACTAAACTTTCATACTCAATACCGAAGTCATCTTTGTATTCGTCGATGATCATATTCATGGCTTTTTCATCACTTAATCCGACTTTTAAATAGTCTCCATAATCATCCCGAATATCGCATGTATAATCATCTGCGAATAGTGTTGTACCCCAAGCTCCCATTGCATGTTCCTCCTAATTATCCGCTGAGTTTTTCAGAAAATTTCTGCATGTGTTCCCCTATTATTTCTGATTTCAGATATATTGCTATTGAATTTGATTTTGATCAACTGCTTGTTTTTCCAAAATAGGATTAAAGATCTTCGTGATGGTTGCATATCCAACAATTCTCGCGCCCTCCTGAATGTTGATCTTTTTTCCTACCCAAAGACAAGCCGGATAGGCTTCAGGAGTAATGAACGTGATTGTTCCTTTAGCTGTTCCATCTGGTGCTACTGCATTTACATCATAGTAATGATGGATCCCTGTGGTCAAATAACCAGCTTTGACTAAGTGATGCGGTCTATATCCATCTATAGATGGATTTCTTCTACCTCCATTGAATTCAAATATTACTTCAACATCAGGTGTTGTCATAAAACACCCTCCTTTTCCAAATTGGTTATTAAAACACAATCAATAATTACTCTACTTCTGAATAAACAAAATTTAAGTTAGAAACATTCGAGTCTGTCTATATAGTACATATTGTTTTCAGCTAGTTCTATGGTCTCAATAATTCCACAAGATTTGAAAACCCATTTTCAACGGCGTAATCATATGCCGTTTTGCCATGACTATCTTTGATGGACTTGTCTGCTCCATGTTCAATTAATAGTCTAATAATATCTATTGTTGTTTCTCTTGAAGGAGGATTTTCGTTCATCCACGGTTTTTTAATTTGAGTCTGAATTGCCAATATCAGTGGCGGTGCGGCACTCTCAATTCCTTTATATGAAAGATTGACATCGGCACCGTTTTCAATTAGTAGTTTTACCATATCGTAATTCTCCCAAGAGCAAGCTTCTTGCAGCGGATAAAAGACTTCTGGCGATTCAGAAATCAATTGCCACCACCACGGGCTTGTAGAAGGTAAAGCATTTACACTTTTGGGATTTTGCTTTATAATATCCGTTGCCTTTTGCACGTCATCAACCTGAATCGCTCCAACGAGTTGTTTTGAGTCTTGTACAGATTGGTAGTAAACTGAGTGTGTAAAAATAAAAACCATTCCTCCACTCAAAACCGCGACAATAATTAAAATAATAATCTTTTTTCTAATCTTATTTTTCATTCTGTTTCCTCACTCAGGAAATATATAATTGAGCAATCCAATATCACTATCGTCATTCCCAAAGAGCCAATAAGGTATCATGTCCATTAAGATATACCCAACATCACCCCAGAATGTTCCAAATGGGAATCCATTGCAGGTTCCAATATCTCTAGAGTCTAAAACAGGATTCTCGGATTTATTAAAGATTGGTCTGCATCGATTTTTATATAGAGGTTTCTATAAGGACCCTATGTCAAAATAAACTATGATTATGTGTGTAAGCCACCCTCGCTTCGTCTATATTCAACCGGACTTAATATCCCAGGGTTAAGTGTAGTCGTTTTCGATTATAGAATAGGTTGTGAAATTATTTATCTTATCTGATAGAATTTTAATTGATGAACTGACAGAAGAAGGTAATTCGTTAGAATTTAGACTGCTAATATAGTTTTTAATATCATTAATGTTCTCAACTGATAATATTTCTATTAAAGCATTAATTACAGCACACTTGTTCTTATAATTGTTAGAATTAAAGCAACCCATTAAGTCGAATATAGATTCCTTATTTCCAAGAACATACAATGATTGGTGACAAGAAATTTTATTGATAACATATTTTTCTTTCTTTAATCTGTCCAATATAAATGCAGATAACCCTATTTGTTTTAAAGAAATTCCTGTAATAGACATGCAATAAATCGAATACGCCCTCGAGAGGTAGTATCTGTCAAATTCAGCCATGTATTTCAACCGATTAAATACCTCAATATCTATAAAAGATTTTAAACTGTCAGCTGCTTCAACTCTAACCAAATTATCTTTATCGTTCGTTAATTCCAATAGTATGTTTTTTGAAAAGTCATTATTATAATCAAATAATAATTTTGCAACTAAACTTCTAATAAACGGTGATCTGTCTTTTGAAAGTTTTAATATAACATTCATGTTTAATTGAAATTCTAAATCGTTTGGTGAATCAATTAAACTGTTTAAAAAATCGCATTTTTCATTATAATTCATATCGTTTCTCAACTTTCTACGATTATTGCCAGCTCGTTTAGATTTGATCCTATCTTTGCGTTCTATTTTCTCTTTTTTCAATCGTCGTTTTTCATTTTTAGTAGTCTTTTAATCTCTAATTATTCTTAAATTCTCCATGACCATCAATCAATAAGAATGTCCAATGAATCAAAAATTCATACTAAGATATTTTTTGAACATTAACATGGTTTTCGTTTCGCTATCAAATAGTCAATAATTTTCGTAAACTACATTTCAACCATTTCATGAGTTACTAATTAGAAAGAGTAACTAAAACATCATTTTGGACTACAGTGAGTTTTCCATCTATGATCGTTAAGATGGATAATTTATCAAATTTACTATCAGTCATGACTATTTCACTTTTCGTGAATTTTCTGTCTGTTTTGAAAAGTGATGTTTTATTTCCCTGATTTTCGAAATAATATATTTCACCGGCACTCATAACAAGTTGAGTAATTTCATTGTTGCTGATCATTTTCATTTCATTGGAAACTAGATTAATAGCAAATGTTCCGACAGGGATATTTTTTGCATTTCTGTATATAATCGCATAATTATCAATCAGGGTTGAATGTCCTTTTCCTTCACCACCTTCCGTTGAAATAACAGAATTCCATTTTTCTTTAAATGAGCTTTTGACAATATCATCATTTGTCTTTCTGTATACAATATAATCCTTGTTCATTCCGGATAACCTGCTTACATGTTCGAAATCAATCGCAGTAGGTTTTTTTGTTGAAAAGTTATAGGACAACAAATCTTCATCAGCAAGAAAAACGATTCTGTCGTAACCCATCAAAAATTGATGTACCGTTGAATAAGAAGACAGTTCTCTCCCATTACCAAGATCTATTTGCAGTAAAGTGATTTTTCCTGTTGTATCAATCGATGATATTGAGCTTCTCGATCCATGAGTATCTAAAAAATACAACGAGCCGCCGAATACTTGAAAATTGCTTAGGTTTGAATCGCTAACTATCTTTTCTTGGAGAAGATTATTTCGATCCGTTGACATATAGAGAGTTGACTCACCATCATAAAAAAAATAGAACTTATCAATTTTCACAACTTGCGATCCATTCAATGTATTTTGGATCTCAATCTGGTCATTTTGATTCGATACCAAATTAAAAGAACATCCAAATAACAATAACATAATGACTAGAATTATCAAATATTTCTTCATGTCGTTCCCCCGTTCAACAAATAGATCAATTCATGGTATAGGTAGTTATACTTAATTTATTCTATTGTAACATAGTTTTTCTTATAAAATGTTGAGTAAATTTATAATCTAGTAACTAAGATGACTTTTATGTTTATAAAAAGAATTGTGTAAATGTTTCGGTGTTTATTGTAGTAATTAGTTCAGTGATTAGGGATTCTTTCCCTATATTTAAGGACTTCACTAACTCCGGATAGGATTTCTTATAAACTTCTAAAGTTGTAACTGATATTCCTAGATTCTTGGTGATCTGATCCTCACGAAGTCCATCGCGAGCCCATTTCTCAATCAGGTGCAGTTTGGCCTGAACAGATTCCCATTTGTTTTTCGACAATGTACACCTATTACTCAATTATCTGAGAACTCATTGAATAGCTCTTCGATTTTCTTCCCATTATAAATAGTTCCATCACTAAGGAACTTTTCGATTTCAAAATGATTATCCTCGAAGAATTCTATTTCCCATCTTTGGCCTGGAACCGTAACTTCCACCAAAATGCTTTCTCTAATTCTACTTAACTTAAAGAAAATTTTCTTTTCCTCTAGCCTATTCAAAAGATCAAATAGATTATTCATTTCATATACCCCCATTGATTTTCTTACTATCAAAATCATATCCGATTTAGCTATCCGGACACAACTTATTTCAAACATTGCTCTCTAAAATTTCTGCTTGAGAATTTAAATATCGAATGTTTCATAGAAGATAGAAATTTTGAAAAAAATTTGCATTTTTATTACCCGTTCTGACCCGGTTAATCAAATAGAACATAAAAAAAGCGCCTGTTTCAGGCACTTTGTGTGTTTACTGGAGCGGGTGATGGGAGTCCCCATATTACTTGCTCAAAGTTCATAAAATGCCTATTCAAGCGGTTCTATGAGCCAATTATACTCTGAATTCCACAAGATTTCATATAATTTCTTATATTTCGTAACCCGTTTGTAACCCGGACGTATTTAGATTGAAATATTCGATAAAATATCGTTACTGACTATTTTGCTTTCAAATTTGAAATTGATATTGTGGCTTTTCAAAATATAGTATTTAGTAAAGACGATACTCCTTGTATATTCCTATTGGTAAATGAAGGATATTATTAACTTTTGTAAGCATGTACATTACACTTTGCGACTCCATAAAAGTCGATTTATATCTCCATTCAAAAACCAAAGTGTAAAAATCATAAATTCTCGATGGTGCAAGTTTCTGAATCACTGTATTCGCATCTAGATAAGTACACAAAAAGGATTACTTATCGTTAGCCTTATGCCAACTTTCATAGATTCCTTGGATAGTTGATTCTAATTCGAGCACTTCTGAACTATTTTCTTGCAATGTATAAATAGATTTTTGTAGATATAAATTACCTAATATTGCAGCATAGTTACTATTATTAATTTGTAAATATTCATCTTTAAGTGATGACATCAAGGTATCAAGTTGTTCATTCTTAATTGGATTCTCAATAAGAGTTTCCCAATAACTATACAAATATCCTATATTTTTCGATTTATGAAAATCAAGTATAAAAGTTTCTTTGAACTGCTCAAATTTACCCAATTTCAAAAAAGAGTTCAAGTATTCAACGAGAAAGGTATCATAGGCTTCATTAGCGGTTGAAATCTCAAATTGATTTTGAGTAATGCGATGATTGGTGACAAGTTCTTCTATTGCACTAAAATTGCTCGGATTATCAACCAACAATAAACCAAAGTATTCATTTTTCTCCGATTCTTTATCTGTGTATAAGAGACTATTACAATAGACTGCTAAATTTCTTGAAGTCGGGTGCATTGAATATGCAGATTTCGCTAGTGAAAGTCTGAAATCTAAGTTGACTGCTGCTAGAATTACAACAAGTATGAATAGTGCCAATATAAATCCAGTTATGGAGATGATCCATTTGAGTAACTTTTTCATTTTTCCCCCTCTTTTATTTAGAAATTACATGATTTGAAATGATATAAATTTTGTAGATTCGTTATTAGTGTTATAAACACAAACCTAGTTTGAATTCCGGAATTAATTCTGAACCTCAATTTTTAAAGATTCACCATTAATATATAGTTGGTAATCAAGAGGAATCTGATCAAGAACTTTAAACCAATAGTTTGAACTACCAACACTATAATCAATTTTAGCAAATGAAAATGTTGTGCTTAAACTGTCTGATATTTGAGAACTACTATTATTTTCAGCAACCAATATCATATATTTTTTAAGCACTTTTTGTATTCCAATATGACGCCCTCCAACAAATCACTAAATACCATTGACATAGAAGTTCTGTTGAGAAAATATTTCCCATTATTTTCATATACGACATCCAATTTTGGTGTTTCATTTTTATAAATTACTAGAAAGAAATCATTACTCTTAATTACACCAAGTATATTTTCTTTGTTAACGGATCTTTCATCAATTATTACTGCCTCAGCAGAATTATATCCTTTATTGAATAAATTACTTCTCTGCATGTAAAGAGAAATTAGACAAAATATAAGTAACAACGGTATATAGATGAATAGGATCTTGTGCTTTCTGATTTTCGCTTTCACTATTATCTCCTTCTTTTACAACAAACCATGTTACCAATTATTTATTATTTAGTAACATTTTTTCAATTAGATGGCCTTTGCATATCAGCTAATAATTTCAACATCTGTTCTTGCTCTGTATCACAATCTATTCGAGATAGGCACTTGATATCTGTACTTGAAATACCGTCACTTATACCGTATTCTGTTAGTAAATTGACTACAATATTATCTTCGTCTAATTCACTAACAAAGCCTTGAATATCCATTACACCACTCTCATTCAATTCTAACGAAACAACAAAATTGTTTAGTTTTGCATATTTTAGTAGAGATAGTTTTAAGTCATCGTTCAATTGTATTTCACTATGCTTTTTTGCTTGAATATTATTTAGTTTCGAAATTTTGACTTGATATAAGCCCTGGTAACCAATTTGAAATATACCTGATGTTTTCTTTAAGATAAAACCATCATAATGTCCATTAGGGTTAATATGTTGTATAACAACGTCTTCTTCATTGATTGCTGATATAAATCCACAACTAAAATTTTCGGTATTATCTGGGTCGTCATAAATGGATACTAATTCGCGGTTTCCGAATAATCTTAATAAACTTTCATACATTTTGTCGTTCATATGGAGTATCTCTCTTTCATGTTTAGTTATGGCATAATTCTTCATTTAATAATCTTTGAAATTAAAATCAGATAATAAAGTTATTTATTCTTCACTTCGATAACTTTACCATTAATAATAATTGAATACTCTTCTGGAAGTTTATCTAACACTAGAAACCATGTCTCATCACTTAGTCCTGAAAATTCTGATTTTCCATACGAAAATGTTGAATCCAAACTATCTGTAACAATCGAAACTGGAGAATCACTTGCCAATCTTGAAATCTCAATTGTTACTTTCCCAAGTAACTTTTGAACAGAAATAGTAAAAGTTTCAACAAGTTGATAGAAGATTTCAGAAGAATTCGAGTGATTGAAGAAGAATTTTCCTCTATCACTATACACTGTAACTACTTTTCTTGGACCTTTATCATAACTTACAAGATAAATAGTATTGCTACTAAGTACCATAACGATATCATCTTTTGAGATCGATTTTTCATGTATTACGGCTTCCTCAACCGTTTTATATCCTGTATTGAAAATATTGCTACTTTTGAAAAATGAATAACCTACGCATAGTGCGAAAATTACTAAGATCACAGTAATCCTTTTTATATAGGTTTTCCTTTTACTCATTTTCTCGTCTTCTTTCTCTAATTAAATCATGGTTTGTTTAGGTTTTAGTCATCAGATTTGAATTTTGTAGTTAGAGGGATACAAATATATCCTTTTAACCTAATGTATACATATCATTAACCAAACTGCAGTTTGATATATAATTGCATCTCTACAGTTTTTTCCTCTTGATTTTTTGATTTGGAATTCTTTTTTTACTTACCGCAAAATAAAGTGAGAGCAAAATAATTATATATAAAAACTTAAAAAAATCATTAAAATACAGTTTCCCAGTTATTAAATACACATTAACAAGTATCATGAGTAATAGACAACATATCATACAGAGCAAGAAGACGAAGTACTGAAACTTACTTATTTTATCAAGTTGCTTTGTTAAAAATATTTTCTGAAAAAAACTTTGACTCTTGTCTCGCCACCTGAATTTGGCAGCAGACTTACTATAAGCACTTCTTAGATAATTATCAAACATGCTAGTAAAAATCAGAAGAAGAATTGCAAAAAATCCAATGAAGGTAATATTGATAAATAGTACAAATAAGATCTTTCCAATAAGCTCCATACTACTTAATACAAATGGATTTTAACCCATAGATGAAAATTGACTCATTAGGATTGCTTATCCTAAGTACTCGCAAACTAGTTTTATCTCTGATGCTCATTATCGATTTCCCCCATCTTTTCATTTTTTTAATATAGTCTGATGATCCATCCCATAGCACGATATTAGTGTACCATAGTTGTAATATAGTCTCCAAATTTCTATTTCTTTTCAATCTTGTTTAATTAGCTTTTTATGGGCTTAATTAATATTAAATGATTATACAATTGAGATTAAAATCATGAGTTTTATTTATCTGCCAATTCTTTGAGGTAGAGTTTATATGCTTTGCACAGACAGAAGTCAATAATATTATTATTTATACTAGGACATCTTGTGATTCTCAAGTCAAAAAAATCTAGATCTTTCTTAGAAAAATTCGCATCGTTTTCAATAACGACGACTTCTCTCTGTTTTATTTCCTTATAGTTTACAAAGTAGTCAAAACACGTTTCTTCCATATAACCCCTAAGAACATCCGAATGTTTGTTATAAAATATATAATTCAAATTTTTTACAATGTCAGGATTAGGAACCGAATCCCCCATCCATCCATACATACTAAAGTATACTCTGTCATTAAAAAACTCTGACTCAACTCGTCTATTGAAAGGTTTTCGATTAATTCTTACGACTCGTATCAAAACATACTTACCAATAAACTTTTCATCCGGCGATGAATCGGATTCCTTAATTTTAAAGGCTAATAGATCTCCCACTTTCCAGGGTGAATGGAATCCGGTAGGCTTTCGAATTTTCATTCTTGGAGGTTGCGGAGATTCTAATGTGATTCGCAACTTCTCAAGTTCTTTCTTTCGAAGGAGATAGTTTTTATGTTCATCAGGTGTATCCCATCGTGCAAGATCACTTCCCTGGTCAAGAAAGAAAACTGCTTTATCACGTACTGATTCTATCAGTCTTCCTTTTCTCCATTGAGCCTTTGCAAGGGCAAACCAGAATAGACTTTCATACTCAGTACCGAAATCATCTTTATATTCATCGATGATCATATTCATGGCTTCTTCATCACTTAATCCTACTTTTAGATAGTCTCCATAATCATCCCGAATATCGCATGTGTAATCATCTGCGAATAGTGTTGTACCCCAAGCTCCCATTGTTTTTCCCCTTTTTTTAGTAAGTGTAAATTAAATTGTATCTTCTTTAAATAATCTTCTTTATTCATTGAATCATTTATTAGTTCAGAGTTTAATACTAATTGCATTTGCTGGCTGTTACTCCAGTCGATAATATTATTCTATCCAATCATAACAGCCGCATACATAGGTAAATCCAAGATAGTGGGTCTATATTAGTCCTCATAATTCTATCACTGTAAGGGCCTGTGTGCTTGATATATAGAAAGCCTAATTTCTCTGACTATTTGAAATTTGTAGTCATTTTATCTATGACTGTATCCTTAATTTAATAAGCAAAATTGACCTATTCAAATTTATATCTTATCAAAAACAATAAAATGATCACCCGTATCTTCCACAACTATAAATCTCCAAAATTCATCTTCAAGTGAATCGTCAGGAAATATTTCTATCTCTGTCCCTAGATCCAAACTAATTCTACATCCACCAAAACTATCTGCATGAGTTTCGGTAACCTTTATGTTTGAAAAGAAATCTTGTTTAAGCGAATCTACTCTTTCATCAAATCTATTTGCGCCAAATTCATCCCAAATGAAATTGTCATCTTTTTTGCCTGACTTCGGCATGTATATGTCCTTAGATGCAACAACAATAAGATCATCTTTAGTAAGTCTCCAAGAACATTGAATGTTCAAGTAATATTTGCATTTTTCTACAGCAAGACCTTTTCTATTATATATAACAACTTTCTCACCAAAACCTAACCATAACATGCTACCTGCTCTTCCCATATCAACAAGTGGTTGATCAATAAGTATACTCAATTTTGTTTCTATTTCATCTCTAATTCTATTATGCATATGCTTCCCCCTTTTTAGAAATTTAAGACTATTTCAAACTTAGAATGCACTGATTTAAAGTCGTGTATTCTCATTGAAACCAGTTTTTTAAATCACAATATTTTAATTACGTTAGATAATCTATGAACCGCGTTCTCAGGAAAAGCATAGTCCTTATGCCATGCAGATTTGTAAACTTCACCAGGATATTCCATATTAAACCGATTCAATGCGTGAAGAGTTTCTCTAGCCAATTTAACTAATGAAACTTGTCCAATAAAGAGTACTTCCTCATCGCAGGTCATAGTTCTTTCGTTATAAAGTAAATACACCACTTTGAGTGACGCTAATTGATCAGAATTGGAAATGGTCCATTGTATCTCTCCCGGTTCACTCATCCAAATAAATGATCTTTCTTTAACACCTTCACACAATAAGACTATCGCCATAGCAAAATCGCTGATTGCATCCGACAAGTAGGAGGCAGTCAGTACAGTTTCTTTTTCTTCATCTATAATTGTCATATCAAGCCAACCGGCTTGAATGCTTAACTTTCGTATGCTAAATTGATCTTTCATTACATGTATTTCTCCTAAATTAGCAACATTATCGATACACTAATTTGACGAATCGCACAACTTTACTTGCTCATTAATATGGAATCGGATAGAACTTTATGGAATTACTTTTTTAAGTTTACTATTTTTCGACAGCCGATAATTCTTGATCGTCTTAACATTGTTGTGTATATACTTGCACTCGACTATCACAAATCTTTTTATGAGGTCTCAAATAAACTTCGAGCCTCTTTTTGCAGTTTATCATACTCAGATTGATTATCAGCATTTCTGAGAATCCCTCATTAAACACTATTCATACTATCGGATCATCCCTGCATTTGCATAGAGCCTTTATTAAACAATTCTATTCCGTTGATTAGTATTAATCTATTTCTTTTGTAAAACTTCTTTAACCTTATGCTTCTTTAACATTGCGAAAAGAAATTCAATATTTGTTGCTTTGTTATCAATAAAACACATTTTTTAATTTGTTTTTATTCGTAATGTATTATAGCCGTCCTTGTAAAATAAAATGTTAGAATAATGAATTTCATACTTTATTCCAAAAGAGTTGGTATAAAGAAAGTAATCTCTTTCTTTGAAAATGTTTACTTTCCAAATAAGAGAAGAGACAAAAATGTACAAACCAAGGAGAATAAAAATCCAAAATTCTATACCAACCCATATTTCAGCAGTATCATTAGGGAAAAGCATCATTAAAAGAAATAGTGTTGCGGAAAAAAAAGAGCAAACTAACCCTACCCACTTATAAAGCTTAGGTAAATGAATAGTTACATGTTCATTTTTTAAGTTTAATAATACTTCATTATCGTTAGTCTTGGAAATGCTTGTATATAGTGTATTAACAACTAGTCCAATAATTGAATAAGTTAAGAGTAAAACAATAAATCGATATTTCTCTAACATAAGACCGTTCCTTTCAGCACGTTCAACAAAAATACTGAAAACGTGATAATTCTTTGTAAAAAAATCTTGTACTATTCATTTTCGCCAGTCATATACTTCCCCTTTAGTTATGTTTATTTTTATAGTGTTGATTTTTACAATATCATCATCAAGCCAAAGAATATCAACTTCACTTTTATGGTACTCATTGTAAATCAGTCGCTTTTTATTTTCTGTGATTAAATAGACTTTAATTGAGAAATCAACAGTAGTTCCAGGATCAGTTACAAAAGCTTCGATTTTATATTTACTCCCCGGTGAAACAGAAGTTTGTATTAATATTTCGCTGCCATTTGACTGAGAATTTGAAATAAGAGTTATCGTATAAACAAAATAGATGGCATAAATTAGTATAGCTAAAGCTATAACTACTTTAGGTGTATTAAATTCTAATTTTCGAATTTTGTTCATTCTATTTCCCTCACTCGTTATTACATTGAAGATTACGTTTTCAACTATAAGGTTACCACACTTTTAAATAACCGTTACGGATGACTTTCAAAGAAGTATAGTGTCGATTGTTCAACATCAAAGTAATAAATTTTGTAATAGGTGAATTTTTCATAAGATGGAGAAGGAGTACGTATTTCAATCACATAAAAGTCATTCTCCTTGAGTTGTTTCTTGTAGTCGAAATCGAACCACTCTTCGTAGCCTACCCTAAATACGATCCAATGAGAAAAATCCTCAAAAAAACTATCCAATTCGGGAATATCGGCTGCAGTAACTCGTTTGTAGAAATGATTTTTTTCGAAAATCTTCTTTGCGTTATCATTATAGTAATACTCAGCATAATTTGTAAATTCTCGAAATGCATCCTTTTCATAATAATCGGCAGAAGAAGTATATCCACCCAAAACATAGCTATCTCTAAGTAAATTGCAGAATACCAAAAAAAAGATAAGAGCAATAAATATTGGAATAACAGGATATTTCTTAAACATTAGTTGCCTCCGTAATTAGTATCTTGATTCATATCTCAATTTTCAAAACTAATTATATATTTCCCCCTTTTAACTTTGAAGTTGAGTCAGCTTCCGGTCAAAAGTCTATTGATTATGGATGCAAATGTGTATCAGAATATTCATCCAGAATTAGTCTAGCATATATAGTCGCTTGCCTTACCTTACCAATTTCAGTCAGTTGAATATCATTAATCCACTGAAAATAATGTGTCAGCACATGAGCAATTGTCAGCAAAACAGTTGCCAACGCATCATCATTGCTACGTTCAAGTAAATCATCATGATAAAACCCTGTCGCGACTCGGGCATATGGTTCTTCATGTTTATCCAGTGGTTCAAAAAAAGTGCAATTAACCATATCTCCATCTAAAGCTTTTATCTGTTTTGATTGTTTCACATACACTTGAACCCTAACCGGAAAATAATATTCAGTTCTTATCCATTTGCAAAACTCTTTACATGCTCGTTTTACTTCCGGATCTACATTTTCCTCAAATTTTAAACGCAATCCAGTTCTGTAATTAAAATTATCATAGTCTAAATATTTAACCCAATTTTCGATTGTCCAAATATGCATATGTTTTCTTCACCTTCTTTATAGTTTTTACTATCAATTATTTCCCCTAATATTCCTATCAGCAGTTTTTTTCTAAACAATATATTCACTAGATTAATTTTATTCATCTCTTTAATTGGAATTACGAGAGAATATCGAACTTAATACCCCAATAACTTTTCTCTATGAGTTAATGAACTCAACCGAGAGTTTTTTATCTGTATATTACATCATATAACTTATCTAACTTATCAGCATTTCCATACCGATTTACATTGATTAACATCAAACAATTTCGAGGTTATAGGAAACTAGAGATATCTCTATTTGTAAATTATCACCTTAATCTAGGATCTAAGATACTGCTTGGATTGATTTCGTCAATTTCAGTTAAGATAAAAGTACTTGTATTGCATGAGATTCTTGATCTAAATAATTCGATAATGTGAAGATAATTCGAGTAAATCTCAACGACACTGCAATCAACTACGATTAGAGAAAATTGGAAACTGTTACTATCAAAATCTGAAGTGGGAAGTATTTCCGATTGAGGATACGCTTTTATATCAGCAAATATTACATAGGCTAATCCATCAATCAACATTTTGAACTCATCACCATTGTAAAGAGTATTCTCGAACAAGTTCTCGTTCGTGTCTGATACTAATATTTCTGTTGTCTCACCAATTTTCCATACATATTCATTGATATTAATACATTGCAATATATCTTTAAGAAAATGACCGTAATCATTTGGAATCTCGAAAACTAGTTTGAACATCTAGCCTCCTTTTCCTGAAAATCTAACTTGATTCAGGTATCAGTTAAGCCTTTTATTACTTACTATTTTGGCTCTATTGATTGAAACTCAATTTCTTCCATTGTAACATAGTTCTTCCTATAAAAAAATGGATAATTAGCTGAATTCTTTGGACCAACTCTATACTTATTGATCACTAGTTTATTTCGAATAAATTAAGAATATTATTGTTAAATTAGTCCTAATTCTTTCCCGAAATTTCATCAATAAAGCACTAAAAAAGATCCTTTCGGATCTGAAATTTTCACTGGAGCGGGTGATGGGAATCCCCATATAACTTGCTAAAAGTTCATAAAATGCCTATTTAAGCGGTTCTATGAGCCTATTATACTCTGAATTCCACAAGATTTCATATGATTTCTTATATTTCGTAACCCGTTTGTAACCCGGCTATATTTAGATTGATACATTTGATAAAATATCGTTAACCTCTTCAATACCCACATATCTTCCTGGGGTTAAAATATATTCATGGCCTCTAACTTCATCAAGTTCTGCTGATTTACAGAATCCCTGAATATCAGAGTATTCTTTATTCGCTTGCCAATGATGGTAAGTATCAAAGATCTGTTTGATTTCTTCATCCGATAGTTCACGATGTTTACGATCTGTCATGGTCCCCATTTTGCGTGCATCAATAAACAGGATCTTATCTTTTCGATTTTCTTTGTTCTTTGTAACAAACCATAAGCAAACCGGAATTGTGACATTATAGAATAAATTGGGTGGCATCGTAATGATGCAATCAACAAGCCCGGCTTCAATGATATTTTTCCGTATCTCTGCTTCAGCTTTTGTAGAGGTGCTCATTGATCCGTTCGCCATAACAAAACCCGCTATTCCTCGAGGAGATAGTTTACTGATCATATGTTCGATCCAAGCATAGTTTGCATTATTGGCTGGAGGAATTCCATATCTCCAAAGTGCATCATCTTGAAGTAATGTGTAGTCACTAATATTAAAGGGAGGATTTGCTAAGATATAATCGGCACGTAAAGTTTTATGAAGATCGTTACCAAATGTATCAGCATCACGTTCTCCAAGATTTCCATCAATCCCACGAATCGCTAAATTCATCTTCGCTAATTTCCATGTTCCTGCATTGAATTCTTGTCCAAAAATATGGATATTATCTTTTATTCCTTGATGTTCTTCCACAAACCGAGCGGATTGTACAAACATTCCACCTGATCCGCAGCAAGGATCATAGACTCTTCCTTCATACGGTTCAATCATACCAACAAGAAGTTTGACAATTGTGGGTGGAGTATAGAATTCACCTTCAGTGGATCCGAATTTTCCTAAGAAATACTCATATACTCTTCCTAATAGATCTTGAGCTTTCGCTTCCTTACTTCCTAAATTGAACGAAAACAAATCAACCAACTCACCTAGTTTTGTTTTATCTAATTCAGGACGTGCATATGTTTTAGGAAGAACCCCTTTTAAGGATTTATTTTCTTTTTCAATTGCGATCATCGCATCATCTATAATTTGACCGATAGTATTCTGTTTGGCATTGCTACGAATGAAGTCCCATCTTGCCGATTGAGGAACATAGAACACATTATCAGCAATATAAGCATCTTCATCTTCTTCGAATCCTTCTTCAGTTGCGATGAGTTCTTTATACTTTTCATCGAAACTGTCGGATATGTGCTTTAAGAAGATTAAGCCCAAAACAACGTCCTTATAATCATTTGCAGAGATATTTCCTCTCAGCTTATCTGCCATTTCCCATAACTGGTTTTCAAAATCTAATTTGATACTCATAGTATCCCCCTTGATATTGTGAATTCAAAATATCTCATTATAAAACTACTCTGACGTTATTATATCACCAATCATTCTATTAAATTCTCATATTCTCAACATTTATGTTACATAAAATATTGAAAATTAACCCTATAATCATCGTTTACAAAACATGTGCGTTTTTGTGTACATTTTCTTTCCAAATAAAAAGCCGCAATGAAGCGGCAAATCTTAACTAATGTACAAAATCTCTAACTACTCATTAAACTGGCTTAATTCACTGTTTGCTTCAATTTCGCGCTCGAATTCGCAGAGACAATGAATCCAGAATGATAAGATTTTGTTCTCAGCAACAATGGAGAGGTACCTTTCACTTATTAAGATTTAGATTCTTCTACGTTGCTGGGCTGATCGGATCCAAAAGTAGAACAGCGCTCCGAACAGGAAGATTCCCAGCATCTGTGGAATATTTACTATTGATGCTGGTAGCTTTCCTTTTGTATGCTTACAGCTTTACGTAATCAGCCAATAATAGTCGACCTATTCCAACTAAAATAATAGTCTCAAAATGAACATTTAATGTTGAACATTCGACTCTACTTAAAATAATTTTTCTTAATTTCTTCGGCTAAATCCGACAATTCTTTAGCTTTTTCACTGTTTCCCAATCTCAAATATAAATCAGATTGCACTGAATAGATGCTTGATTTCAAAAGTAGGTTATCTGTTCCGAGAATTAATTTATCACTTAATTCTATTGCCCAAATCAAATCTTCATTTTTTGCATTTGGATCGTAGCTTAGTGGCCCTAGAGGAAGAACACTTTGTATATGATTTACTAGTTTATCAATACTTCTGCTATATTCGTTTTTATAATCACTAATTCGACCCACATTGTACAATGAAATAATGTAATCTGCCAAATGATTATAATATTCATTTTTATTACTAAAACTATCCTCACCATTTTTAAGTAATTTAGGAAGATACTTAGTTTGACCCTCATAATCGTTTTGAAGAATTAGTGATAAGCACAATTTATCTAAACTATTGAAATTATGGTAAATAGTATAACTCATTTCATAAAACGTAGCTGATTTTTCGAATTTATTTTGCTTATAATACCAATCACCAACTTGCTCAGATCGAAGAATAGTCGCTAAAATAAGTGTAATAAATAATGCTATTATAACTGCAATAGTAATTAGAATTCTCTTCCATACTTTGCTTTTATTTTTCTGGAAAGATATCTTTGAGACCATAAGCTAGCCCTCCTGCAATATTTGCTGCGTTGTATAAATATTCCAATGCAATAAGTCGATATGTAGGTTTATCCCAAACAATCATTTCACCGACCAATGTGTCTCTTTCTTCTATTGATAAATCATTCCATGTTCTTCCACTAATATTTACTTTAGATAAATCTTTCATCATATTATACGCTTGCCTACAAGTAATAATGTATTCTTCAGTAGAATTGGAAATATTCTTTGTCTTAAGAGCGACTATTTTAGGCTTTACGCTTGTACCAACCGACAAAGTATTTATAGTATGTCTTGTTTTATCACTTAGGGAATTCGAACTAACTTTATACAACTCATATAAATCGGTCGATTTTGATATAATACCTAAAACATCATTTGAATGCGTATTATGAAACGCATCATAAATCAATGTACCCATGTCCGCAAAGAAACCATACACGTCATTAAGTGAGAATTTTTTCAATCCAGCGGGATCGCGAAAATTCACCGGATTATTTTCACAATAAGCAAACATGTTGTATCCGCTAAATACGGTACCTGCTTTAATCACAGCATCAGCATTCAGAAATCTTCCCCATTGAGAATTATAGTAACGACTCTGTAGGTAATAAAATCTAGTCTCTGTATCAAACCGATAACCTCTGTATCGGTATGGATTCTTTACGCCTAACGTGGATGCTAATGATCCAGTGATGGTTAACGGTTGTCCCCAAGTCCCATAGGTATAAGAAACAACTTGATTTCCCTGACTGTCGATCAGACCGATGATGTCATTCTGCCCATTTCTCACATACGCATACTCAGTCCCATTCAAGATGACAGAAACGAGCTGCCCTTTTGTATCATACGTGTAATAAAGATTGTCAGTTCCATTTGATTCATAGGTAACCTGGCTCCCTGATAATCGGTAGGTTGTGGTTACTCCGTTAACTGTCTTTGAAGTACGAATGCCATTCTCGTTATAAATATACGAAACTGAAAGTCCAGTTTTAGAGTATGAAGCCAATCGTCTTCCTTGTTCCCAGGTCATAGTGGATCCATCATACGTCAGTGGATTCCCAATCGCATCATAGGTGATCGCTTTCCCATCAAACGAGGTTAATTTGTCTTTCCAATTCGTGTCTCCATACACATATGGAATTAAACGTGTCGGAGTTCCTACATCACCTTCCGTATACGCATATTCGGTTTGGCTAAGAAGATTGCCACCTAGATCATAGGCATATTTGATCGTCTTGTTTTCGATCTGATTATTTTCGCGAATCACCTCGTTTAATTCATTGTACTCATATTTTATCACAGAAATTCCATTATTGATGGTTGAAATATTCCCATTCTGATCATACGTATACGTGAGAGCCGGTTGGGTTCCATTGGTGATACTCGCTACTTGAGCACTGGTTTCCCCAGTTGTTGAATTTTCTTTATTTTTGTAGGTATAGCTGGTTGTATACGTTGTACTTCCTGAAATCCAGGCCTTTGAACTTAACCGACCTAATCCATCATAGGCATACGTCGTTTTATTATTCTGAGTTGATTTTACTTCGGTAGGACGATTGTCTTTATCAAAAGTATACGAGGTCGTATATACCGTCCCATTGATTGTATCAATAAAGGAGGAGGCATTGTTATTCGCATCGTACGAGAAGGCTACTGAATTTCCATTCGATTCCGTAACACGCACTAAACGATTCGCAAAGTCATAAATGAAACGTGTACTCTTTCCAGTTATGACATCAGTGACTCTTCCAACAGAGCCATTCGCATCATAATCATAGGTGGTTTTCAAAACTCCATTAACGAGTACACCGATCACTCGGTCTGAACTGTCATAATTGTATACAACATTGTTTCCATTCCCATAGGTAAATGAATTAAGTCGGCTTGTGCGCGCTTGGTATTCGTTGGTAATGAGTGTAAGCGTTCCAACATTAACAGAAGTTACATTTCCTAAAGCATCATACACAAAGCCATAGGTGAAGCCATTATGGCTGATCGTTGTTAGGCGGTCATTCGCATATGTATAACTATTCGTTACGGTACTACCATTCACAGAGGCAGAAACACTGTTGAGCGAGTCATTATTTGTATTGTACGAATAGGTTGTTGTTTTCCCTCTCGCGTCCGTTACGCTGTTTAAAACACCTTTATTGTTATCTATTGAATAGGTCACCGTATTACCGAGTGCATCTTTTTTCGTAGCGACATAATTGCCATTAGGTGTGTAAAGTGTCGATGATGTAATTTTTGGAGAAGTTGCTGCGGTATCTCCTACGATAGCTGTGAGTGCGTTTCCATTTTGGCTATCATACGTAAAATTATATTTTACTCCCATTGCTGAAGTAGCTGACGTCAGATTATGTTTGGTATCGTAATTATACGTGAACACACTTGATTTTGGATCTGTTGCTGTTGTCAAATCATTATTTGTATAAGCGAAAGTCGAATTTTGTTTGGCTAAATCTGTAGTTAAGGTGACATTCCCATTGGCATCATATGTGTAACTCTGCCCAAATTCTTCTTTAAACATGGTAATGCCATCGAAGTAAGCAGTATTCACATTATACGAGTAAAGTATAATCACAACCGCATTGTTAAAGTCTTTGTCAGCAACGGCTGCATACGATAGATACTGCCATTCGTTAGAATCTGTACAGAAATCCCCGGCTTTATAACCTAGAACTCCATCCGTATAGTTGAACTGTACGAATATGGCTACATGACGATTCCCGCCAAGTGCAGCAGAATCAGCTTTTGTCCATCCACCTGCAACAAGTGAATCTCCTTTTTTACCGGAAACATTTAAATATTGATAGTATTGCTTATTTCCACTCACTGAACCATTAATTCTTAGCACATTTGCATCCAACGAACTTGGATGGCTGGAATCATTCAAGGAAATTACTTGATCAGTCGCATCTGCACCATTTGTCCATCCATAGGCACCATTTCGGAAATCACCATTTTCAACAAGATTATAGCGATTGGCGATTTTTCCATCTTCAAGTTGAATGGCATCAAAATCGGCGATGCCAGATTCGCTCTCAACGATCGTACGAATCAAAACGAGTGTTGTATTGGAGTTTGATGGAACAGTGAACGTAACTTCGACGCGTGTCCAATCCGTCGTTCCCGACACATACTTCGATTCAGCACGTAGCCAGTTGCCAATCGAATCTTGATAATACGCTGCTAAAACCGCTCCTAACCCATTGGTGGAGGTCATATTGGCTGTTTTTATGTAGGCAGATGCAGTATAGGTATTTCCTTTGACCAGATTGAGTTGTTGCGTATAATAGTGACGTACATATGGATTGGTCTTGTTGATCTGCATCGCACGTGTTCCACTATAAACTGGCGAAGTTACGGCGCCAAGAGTTGCTGTTGAATTACCGTCATAGCCAGCAACCCATGAACTATCATTTTCGTAACTGGGATTTAATAAGTAATTATTTACTGTTTTTTGAACTTTCGATACGTTGCTTAAACTGTTGTTATTCGGCCCACTACCATTGTAACCATAATAAGTCGCATAACCGTCTGCATCTTTGATACTGACCGTATTACCAGCTGCATTGAAGATATAGGTTTCTTTACGATTCGCTATGTCAGTGAATGTGGATAAGCTATCTCCATATCCAATGTTCAATGTTTGTCCCAATGTGGTTGAAGAGCTTCCTTCATTGGATTCTGCAATCGCTGTTACGCGATATGGAGAGGTAGCGGTGTACGTATAGGCGATTTTATAGCCATCAAAATTCTTGGCGCTGAGTAACAATGAGTTCGCATCGTAGTTATAAGTTGCAACGGAACCGTCTGGATCCGTGATCGACGTTAACTGACTTTGATTGGGTCCATACCCAAAGGTAGTTATACGCGCGGCAGGGTCCGTAATAGTTGAAAGTAGTCCATTTGTATTATAAGCCAGTG
>Ga0209125_1000894_pt1 | contig 32871 bp, 28 predicted proteins | sample BarGraIncub1131A_FD_184503 | JGI IMG/M metagenome (GOLD analysis project Ga0209125, IMG submission 184503) | Arctic peat soil microbial communities from Barrow, Alaska - Barrow Graham LP Incubations 11-31A (SPAdes) (version 2) | ecosystem: Environmental > Terrestrial > Soil > Wetlands > Peat... | reverse complement strand
AAACACCGGTCCATCGTTCCTGATGCATAAACCGTTCTTTATTTGAGGGGTTATATCCATATGTATTCGAGTCACCAAAGCATAAAATATTTATCATTCTTTACCTCCGATAAAAAAGTATTTCGGTAACAATAGTGAAGGATTATTTTTCAATTACAAGAGTGACGTTCTTGGGCAATGCCCATCCGCAAGCTACTTCCATTCCCTTGATGATTGCGGTTGGGACCGGACACGCCAGATGTTTAATGTTCTTTTCAGCGACTGAGTAAACAGTTGAGTTGCTATACTTGGCAAAGCATTCGCTATATCCATCGAGATCTTTTAGCTCTTCCTGCATAGCTGTTATATATGGGCACTCAGAATGAATTTCAACTTGTACTATCTGTTCTTCATCCGCTGTAAGTATTAGTTTTGTTTTCAGTCCGCAGATTCCAGGTAAAATTTCGACAGTTGCCATTTTTTTGTCCTCACTTCTTTTTCCCGATTCATCATAAGAAAAATCCTCTATTTGTAATTTTGATATATGTATAAATGATCTCATGAATGTACCTTAGCATATTTTATATGCTAAAAGAACATGTAATCAACATAGAGCTGATTAAAATCCTTATCATTTGAAAGACTTATTTCCAAAGAGTTATCAACAATTTGTGCAATCCTTTCCGATTCGTTTTCATCAATACAGTACTGTATAGCCCCGCTTAACGAACTGTTGCCGACAGCATGGATTCTGTCACCGAGTTCCTGAGGAATCATACCGATCTGAATCGCTTTTTCCTGGTCGATTTTAACTCCGAAACCGCCTGCCAGCCATACCGAATCAACATCCCCATAGTCTGCGCCATAGCGTTTAAGGAGTACCTCGATGCCTGCGCGTACAGCTGATTTTGCCAGTTGTATCTCCCGGATATCACGCTGCGTAACCACAATGGATTCACCACTTTGCGTTTGTGCAATCGGAAATCCTGTCTCGAAATATTTGTCTGTGAGAAGACCGGTCTCATCGATAATCTCATTTTTCAAAAGTTCAGAAACTACCTCGATGATACCTGTTCCGCAAATACCGACCGGCTGCATATTTCCGATCGTTTCGGTTTTCACCTTCGTTCCCTCAATGGAAACGCCGCTTATAGCGCCCTGGACACTTCCGATCCCCCAAAGGATATTGCCGCCCTCAAACGCAGGTCCTGCCGCTGTAGATGTGGTCAGAATTCTGTCTTTATTCCCGACAGCCATTTCGCCGTTGGTGCCAAGGTCGATGAAAAGGGAAATCTTTTTTTCGGACGCAAACCCACTTGCTAGCATTCCGGATACGATATCCCCTCCGACAAAAGTTGAAATCCCCGGAAAAAGAATAACGGGGCAGGAAAGATAATCACTTTCAAATATTTCTCCAAAAGGGTGTTCCTCCTCTTTCAGGCTGACAGGGGTAAAGGGGGATACTCCTAGGGTATTGCAGGGATATCCAATCAGCAGGTGACCCATTGTCGTATTTCCGGCAAGTATCACTTTCCTGATCCGATTTTTGTCGATTTTGTTTGCTTCGACGAGTTTGGCGACACAAAGAAGAATATCCTCGCGGATTGATTTCTGGAGCTGATCTTTTTTGCCGTCCATGGATGCCAGCATACGGGAGATAACATCCGCACCGTACATTCTCTGCCGGTTCAGCGTTGTGTAATAGTCCAGGGGCCGTTTGTTTGTGAGTCCCACCAGGGCAACTGCTATGGTTGTCGTGCCGATATCAATGGCAATAGCATATGATTCCTCCAGAAAATCCAGGGCCGAGGAATCAGTATGTGAATTTTCCGTCAGAATTTCATAGGCAGATTCATCCGGCAGATCCAGGCTGATCGTGCAGTCCGTTGCAGGAAAAGCCTGACAGGCGAGACGCACACCCGCTTCAAGATCCTCCGGGGAAAAGTGTATACGATCGGCATAAGCCGGAGAAGTAACGCCTTCCGAGAACCGTACTCTGCATTTTCCGCATTTGCCGGTGCCTCCGCAGGCAGCACTGGAATACATTCCGTGTCTTCTCAGTGTATCCAGTATGCTTTCACCCTCATTGCATGGAATAATGCGCGTCCCATTCTTCTGGATGACTGTGATGTTTGGCTGTGACGGCCGCCTCATGAAGCAGTGTTCCGCCTGGCACTTGCTGCAGTCAAGCTCCGTGTAAAACATTTTTACGTTTTCTGTCAGAACAAAAATTATGCTGTTTGTTTTGACCGGATCAAGCATATAAGCCGATGTAGTTTTAACCGGAGCATGATCCTCTCCGAAAAGCTTATCGCAGGACACTTTTTGAGCCAGCATTGGTAAATCCCGCGGGGCTTCCAGTCTTCGTAAGATCCCGACACCTCTCTGCTCACACTCTTTTTTCAGGACATCCTGTATCATCTTATCCATCTCGAACAGGAAAGAGGAAGACATTGCGTCGATCAGCATTCCCTTCAGATAATCACATTCATTGAACGCCTGTGTGCAGGATGCACTCACAGCGCCGCCTATCGTGAGAATAAGATAAATGACTTTTGTACCGGTCGGCAGATTCTCATCTGCAATTTTCGAAGGAATTTCATCAAAAAGAATGCGTGTCTCCGGCTTCACCAGCGAGTAAAAAATAGATTCCACTTCCGGATATTCTTTCATTACATCATCATAGACCGGACTGTCGGTATGACAATCCAAAATATCCAGAACATTAGTATGTTCAATTTTTACGTCTGACAGGATAAACTTCAATATTTTTTCCATTTACTATTTACCTTTTAAGCAGTTGTGTATGCTTATCATCTGTCTGATGACCTTTCCTATCTTGTTGATTTTTGATAATTAACGCAAATAAATTCATTCACTATAAAAAAATGCTCCAAAATAGGTGACTGTATTTTGTCCGTTGATGTACTGCATACCACAGAGTACCGCAAGCTCCGATACATTGACACCATATGTTTCCAGCGAGGACATGGCTTTGTCCGGAAAACGGCACGGCGCATCTTCTCGCTTTGCACACACCTCACATACACGGCAGCCGCCTGAGCCAAGGTTCATGGTTTTAGAAAAAGGCAATGCGGAAAACGCTGCCGAAACAGCTTGCGCCAAATCATTAAGATGCCGCCCTGCTTCCATCATACCCTCAAAATCATAGCTGTCTTCAAGGATTCCCACCGTTTGATAAACAATAGCATAATCATAGCTTCTTGCCTTGGCTATCAGCAAATCGATGTCTCCTGCATCAGGCGGGCACATATAGCTTTTTCCGTAATTTCCACAGGCATTGCTCTCGCACAGTGTACGAAACGAACGGTCAAACGTGATATCTTTAACCGCAATCCGCGCTGCTTTGTATGCGCCTAGATCTATAATTGTTTGTTCAAAATCACCCATAGCTACTCCCATTCTGCTTAGCGTAGCATCTCTGTTGCATCCGCAACAGAAAATTCTCGGCCGTTGTTGATTTCCGCCAGCGTTGCGCCCATGTCGGCCAACAGCTTGCCGTCTACGCCCTCTTTGCCAAATTCATTAATGATATACATTTGCTTTGGCGCAAGTAGATGTATCATATTTTTTAAAAATGTGGTTTTGCCTGCACCAAGAAAACCGGTGATGAGATAGAGTTCCATAAGCACATCCTGTCAATCGAGTAGGCGCTGGTGGGATTTATCCACTCGGCGATTTCTCACACTACTGTACGCTCCGTTCGGCATATAGCTGTCTATAAAAGCGGCGCCTGCCAAAAAGACTGACGCCGCTGAATCTATGTGTTCTTATAGCACTTCGTTGATTGCAGCTTCCAGTTTCTCTTTGCTGGGAATAATAGAAGAGAATTTCAGTTTGCCATTGATGTAGATGCTCGGCAGATTTTTTACGCCGATCTTTTTGCAGCGGGCAATATTTTCCTTAACAGTGAATTTGTATTCCACCATATCGATTTTATCTCCGAAATATTCTTTGGCCACGTTGGCTGCGCCCATCATATACGTACAGGCAGCGCAGGTTGCGGAGTCAAGCGTGAACACCTCAACAAGCGGTTTTGTAAGATGCGCATAATCGGGCAGTTCTATGTCAATATCATCCTCCACAGACACGTAGTTTTTCACCATTTCGCGCACTTCTGCCGTTTGCAGAACGGCCTGTGTGATACCAATAACGTTATCTATAGGCACTGCGTAGGGCATATCGCAGCCAGGTGCAATAATTAAATTTTTGTATTCCTTCACCTTTGCAAGTAAATCAACAACATATTTCATATTATCCTGTTGGGTGCCGTGCAACATGATGGATGTTAGCGGAATATTGCCGCCGATCAATATATTGTATTTGTCTGTAATGGTTTTAGATGCGAGGATATCCACATTTTCGTCCACAGAAATGCTGTCGGGCTTTGTTATGCACATTACTTCTATGTTGCGTGTTGCATCGCCACAAACAAAGAACGATGAGAACGCGCCCTTTTTTTTGATATGAGCAAACAGATCCACGAAAGGGTCCGTGAGAAACTCCTCAAAGTGTGCAGAGGAAATCTGTGAAACAAGCGGGTCTACCACAGCAATAACATCCATACCGGCCTCGATAAAATAATCGCTCATAAGCTTTCCGCAGTCTGCACAGTATCCCAGTAAATCTTTGACGTATTCCTCGTCATCGTACATGTCCATGAAAATATCATTACCACGCAGATGCGAAGCAAGTGTAAACGGGCCGCAAATCAGGCCATAGAGCGCCGTGGTTTCTCCCACGGCTTCTTTCATGCGGCGCATGGCAGAAAGCACCATGGGCAGGCGTCCGTCCTCCGGCTTCGGCAAGGTGCAGCGGCACGGTACCGTCATGGTGTCGGCCAAAGGATGATTTGCCACACTTGGCGGACCATCCTTTGCCCAAAGAAGTTGGCAACCTAAAATTTCAGCCTCCAGCTGCAAATCAAACACAACGGGCTGACCGTCTGGTTTGTATAAACGGTTGACTTCAAGCAGTGCTTTCACAAGAACGTCCTCATTTGTCAGCAATTCGATTGCGTCGGCACCAATCAATGCGCCTGCGTGTACGCCGGCAAACGGCACCCACGGTGCTCTTTCAGTCACCTCATGCCGCAAAGCAGAAAATAATAGTTCTTTCTGTGTCATAATGACCCTCTTTCTTCTTGCTCTATAATGAGGGTTTTGCAAATTTCTACCGCTGCATCAGCGGCGCTGGCTGCATCAGCAGAATATTTGTCGGCGCCGATCTTTCGGCAGAAAGACTCAGTTACAGGCGCTCCGCCCACCATAATTTTGATGTTATCGCGGATGCCTGCCTTATCAGCCAAGGCGACTACTTCTTCCATCATACCCATGGTAGTGGTGAGCAGTGCTGAGCAGCATATGATTTGACAACCCTGTTCCTGAGCAGTTTCAATGAATTTTTCAGGCGGCACATCCGTGCCAAGATCGACAACTTCAAGACCCTTTCCCTCCATCATCATTTTTACAAGGTTTTTGCCAATGTCATGCAAATCACCTTTTACGGTACCAATGCACACTCTGCCGGAAGCCTCAACGCCTGCTTCCATGAGAAGGGGCTTGAGTAACGCGGCGCCTATGTTCATGGCACGTGCTGCAACCAATACCTCAGGCACAAAAACGTCATTATTTTTAAATTTTTCGCCTACGACGCCCATGCCAACTAAAAGACCCTCTTCCAAAATTTGTTTTGCAGGATAGCCCTCATTGATGGCCTGCTGAACGAGTTCTTTTACTGTTTTGGCTTTACCTTTTTGCAGATTTTCAGAAATCTCATTAAAAATACTCATTATTTCAATTCCTCCTCAATAAATAGTTTGACAGGCAGTAAGTAATGTACGTTCTTTTATTTCTTATTTTTTATTCTCTTTAGCGTGTTATTCTCCTCGGATACCGCGCGCAATTTCAACCATATTCATATAACCATCAATCGGTACGTAGTCTGGTATTGAGTTGCCCGAGCCAAATGCGAATCCACCGTGTCCGGAGCTCTTCCTTACAACATCCGTGATGTACTCCTTCATTTCCGCATAGGGCAGACGGCATACAGCGTCGGTGTCGATGCCTCCGAAATTGCCGATACGGTCACCGTACTTCTCAACCCATACAGGGAACCGAGCAATCTGGTCCTCATTTGAATGTTTGGCATTGATGCCTGCAATGTTGATGATGTCATCCATTACCTCGAAGATGCAACCGCATGAATGATACAGGAACGGCTTTCCGGCGCTATGTACAGCATCGATTATCTTCTTGTACTGCGGAATGACCAGTGTACGGATATCATCCGTAGGAATAAGCGTATTAGACTTGAACCCAAGGTCATCACCAAAGCGGCAGACACAGTAGATATCACCGTATTCTTTTAGGAAACGATTCCAGATTTTGAGATTACTCTCGCCGATTTTGAAGAACATATCACGGTAGAGATCGGGATCGTCAACTACCATATAGCACAGATCCTCGTATCCGACCAGATCCTGCACACACTCAAAGATACCGTATCCAACTCCGCCGATAGCCTTCATGCCGGCTGGCATATTGACACGCAGTGCGTCGTAGTATTTGCTGTACATATTGAAAAAAGTGTCACTGATGCTATCCCACGGATAGCTATCAAAATCTTCACGTGTCTGAATAACTCCTTTTACATGATTACCGAGAGCTCCACTTCCCGGCATAGCCGGACCGATGAGATCCTCATAAGATACTGTGTCATAACCCATTTCCTTGAAGAAAGTACAGTATACATTAAAATATTCATTGATATCGGCAGCGTCGCCATCGCGCAGCTGTGCAATTTTCTTATTCATTACCTGTTCCACGATAGTATCACCAACGAGGTGCTCATACAGTGGCAGGCGCTTTGCCTCACGGTTATATGCAGCAGCAACGATATGGTGGTAATCAGGTACAAATTCCATTATTCTCACTTCCTTTCTGTCTTCAAATAACAATGTATATCATAATGAAGTTGCAATCTTCATTGCAATGTCATTCCATCTGTCTATATAGTCCAGATTGTAGCCGACAGTGCTTACATCCTTTAGTATGAATTCAAGAGGTGTTTTGTTGCGTTTGCAAGCTGCCGCCGCATCCTCAAGCTGTTTTCTGATGTTGAGTTCGTCCATACTGCCAGCACCCATAAGAAATGACTTACTCTTACAGGAAAATACGTAGTCACTGCCGATATTGGCAGCAGACATGTCAATGTCTGCCCAAGGACTGACCGATATTTTTCTGACATTCTTGATCTTCCGGATAGCTTCAATCTTTTTTTCAAGCGGCTCACAGCAACCATAATACAAAAGACCAAAGCGCTCATAAAGACGTGACACCAGATCAATCTCGAATTCCTCATGCATAACTGGAGAAACGGTAGTAAGCATCTGTGCCATACCGAATGCCCATACATTATGGGACTTAGGTCCATCCTCCATACCATCCTTAGGCAAATCATTCGTATAAGCACCGGTACAGTGAACATATTGCAGCTCAGGATCAAGAAGCCCCAGGGCTTCACACTGATCCACTGTATCCAAAGAGATATCAACAAACCGATTGACCAAATCAACGACAAATTCAGGATTATCAATTATGTCCCAAAGAACTTTTTCAACAGAACGCATCTCAGCAATCCTGTCCCAAACACCTGCATGTATCTGAATTCCCTCAAAGCGTACCGGCAGTATACCGTCAAATATTTCAGTACACATTTGCATATGCTTTGCATCCAAATCATGGTCTACCCAAATCTTGTCAAATTTCAGAGCATTCAGCTGTTCGTATGTCGCAACCTGGTCATGATACTTATGCGAAACAATATCGTTAGCATCATCAGTCTTACGCACATCTTCATTGATGGTCATTCCATAATTCAGATTGTGTATCTCCCGGGGCAGGTCTATACGCTTTTCTACTACCATATCACAGGGGAAATGGTTCCAGCGATACAAGATCTCACGTATTCTATGTTCCATTACCCTCAAAAAGGGATCTGTACACTCCATCTGCATTTCCTTACTCGTGTTAATCTCATGCCATGGCAACTGGTCAATATACACCATTGGACGCACGGGTTTCAGGTCGTTGTTGGCTGTCCACAAGATTTTTTTTTCATCTTGCACAGGCAGATACGCGATTTCGGCCATTTTTTGGGCAAGCTCACGCAGTACTCTATAATCCTTGATCATTTTTATTCCTCCAACAATTTTTGTTATTTATTCCTTGGCCGCTCTGCTCATCGCAAGGACATTTTCAAAGGGAACATTGGGGAGCAGCGCCTCATGACTTGGTGAAACAATAAAATCACCCCTGAATATATCACGCAGACGTAATACTTCCTCGCGTACCTGCTCTTTATTTCCAAAGGGCAGCAACTGCTGTGTATCGACACCTCCCATAAAAATAACTTTTCCTTTGTATTTGCGCGCAAGGTTCTCGGCATCCATATCTTTAGCCAAAGCCTGAAGAGGGTGAAGAATATCAACACCAGCATCCAATAATCGTGGTATTATGGCATCGATGGAGCCGCAGGAATGCATAGCAACCGGAAGCTTATAGTCTTTTATCACCCCGATAATTTCACGTATATACGGCAGCAGGAATTCATCAAAACTTTCAGGACTGATCATAAGACTCCTCTGCGTTCCGAGGTCGTTGCCAAAAAAGCCTGCTGTAAGATACGGTGACATAGAAGCAAGACAGCGACGGTTGGTCTTAATCAGAAAATCGACGACATGTCTTGTTACTGCATGAACCACATCAGGGTCGGTGTACATTTTAATAAAATAGTTCTCCATTCCGAAAAAGTCTGCAACGATATGGAAGAAAGGACTCCACATACCACCAAACACAGAAAGCTCGCTTTCGTAAGCTGTTTTGGTCTCTTCAACTATTCCACTAATATCAAGATAATCCGGATTCGGCCAGTCAAAATTTTCAACCTCGTTCACATCCTCACATTGTGCAAACCTTCCAGCGCTGCCAAGGCTCACTCTGTGTTTATCGAAACAATCCCACATGGGCTTTCCATCGGGGTGCTTCCAAGTCGACAAATCAAGCTCTGGTGTGATCCAGGTCATATCCGATCCGATAGCTATATTAAACTTTATTTCTTCAATACCGCTCTTTTGGCAAAGAAGGACACTGGACTCAGCATTGTGCTTCTCAAGCTCTGTCTTTTGTGTCTGTTCTATCCCCAGTTCGGCATAGTAAATATCTTTTGCTTCATCTGTAGGATGACCTACCCAAAAAGCGTTTGCTTCCGTGTTTTCATGACGGATTGTCTTTTCAATCAATTCTCTATGTCTCATTTTTGTTCTCCTTTCGTCATATTATTTTCAATTTATTGCTCTTTCTAGAAGTGTTACCTCATTCGCCTCATCACAGTCGAACTCGCCGACAATACTGCCATTTTTCATAACGAATACTCTATCACACATACCAAGTATTTCGGGCAGTTCAGAAGATACCATAAGTATCGCAAGGCCTTGTCTGGCAAGTTCCTCAATGAGACTGTAAATCTCTGCCTTTGCACCTACATCGATACCACGGGTCGGCTCATCAATGATCAAAAGTTTGATATTTTGCTTTATAAGCCATCGGGCTAGAAGCACCTTTTGCTGGTTGCCTCCAGATAATTTGGGAATGAGCTGGTCCATGGAAGGCGTCTTGATATTCAGTTTTTCGATCATCTTTGCTGCTAAGTCTTTTTCCTTTTTAGGAAACAAGTAAAAGGCCTTAGAAATCTGATTTAATGACACGATAGTCATATTCTTTTTAACACTCAGATTAGGCATGTTGCCAAAATCCCTGCGGTTCTCAACTAGATAACCCATGCCAGCCTTGTTACAAGCATAGGAGGAATTTTTATTTACCTCAACCCCGCACATGCGTACACTTCCGGTAATGCGTCTGTCTGCACCAAAAAGTCCCATTGTCATTTCGGTGCGCCCCGCACCCATCAACCCTGAGAAGCCCACTATCTCACCAGATCTGACATTAAAAGTGATGTCATTGACTTTTGCCGTCGTAAGACCCTCCACTTCCAGTACTACTTCACCGATGTTAGGAAGACGTACAGGGAACATATCGCTCATCTTCCGTCCCACCATTTTTTCGATAAGTACCTGCTGGTCAATCTCATTAGTGTTCATAGTATCGACATTCTGCCCATCGCGAAATACGGTTATCCGGTCGGAAATAGCAAATATCTCCTCCAATTTGTGTGACACGTACATAATAGCCACATTTTCACTTTTAAGGCGTGCAACAACCTTGAACAGACCCTCGATCTCCTTGCAGCTCAGTGCAGAAGTAGGTTCATCCATGACGATAACTTTTGCCTGAAGAGAAATTGCTTTTGCGATCTCTACTAACTGCTGCTGTGCAATGCTCAGGTACTGGACCTTCATTTTAGGACTCATCGTCAATCCCACCATATCCATATATTTCTGCGAATTTTCATATAGCTGCTTCCAAAGTACACGTCCGTGCTTTGCGGGTAAACGACCGAAGAAAATGTTCTCAGCGATGGACAATGTGGTTACGTTATTTAATTCCTGATAAATGACGCTGATACCCTTTTGGATTGCATCTTCAGTTTTGTAGATCCTGGCATCCTCGCCATTGACAAAATACTGGCCATCGGTAAAGTCATAAGCGCCCGATATGATTTTTATGAGCGTCGATTTGCCTGCACCATTTTCACCTACAAGCGCGTGAACCTCACCTTCATAGAGGTTAAAGTCTACATCCTTCAGTGCATGTACGCCTGGAAATATCTTATTCATGCCTTTTATGTCAATGATCGGAATTTTATTCACGATTTCACGCCCTCTCTATTGTACACTTTTGCTGCTGCTTCTTTTTCTGTTCCGCAACAAGTTTATTAGCTACGCTTCCTTTACGAACGATGTCAATGTAAACTGCAAGTATAATAACGATACCTCTCGTAATGTCCTGCCAGAAGGAGGAGACGTCAAGAAGAGTCAACCCGTTTTGCAGCACGCCAAGTATCAGCATACCCAGTAAGGCTCCGTTGACAGATCCAACACCACCCGACAGTGAGATACCACCGAGAATAACAGCCGATATGACTGTCATCTCAAAACCAGTTCCTGCTGTTGGCTGAGCAGACGCCATTCGGGAAGCAAGCATAATGCCGGATAGCATTGTCGCCATACTACCAATAATAAAAACAATCAGTTTTATTTTATTCACAGGTAAACCAGCAAGTTTGGATGCATTGGGGTTTCCTCCTATTGCATATATTTGTCTGCCGAACGTGGTGTGGTTGAGCACAAAGAATGTAACACCGTAAAGTATGCCTGCCACAATAACTGCATTCGGAATAGGACCGACAAATCCAGTGGCAAGTGTCTGAAAGGCAGGCACTTGCGACTGTATCGATACTGCGCCGGTAAAAACCATACTTGCACCGCGCCAGATTGCCAGCGTACCTAATGTTGCGATCAGAGAATTAATCTTAAAGGTGGTTACCAGCAATCCGTTGATAGCTCCGACCACAATTCCGCATAGCAATCCTGCAACTACAGCAAGCACAATACTTCCTGTAGTGTTGAGTACTACGATAGAACTTATTCCGGCTACAGCCTGCTGTGAACCTACGGACAGATCTATCTCTCCCACAAGTATTATCAGCATCATACCAAAGCCGCATATAGCAGTAAGTGATATCTGACGAAGAGTATTCATGATGTTTCTTTCTGTAAGGAATGAAGGTGACAATATAGAAATAATTACACAAAGTATAATGAATGCCAGCGCCAGCACTAAAACATCGGACTGTTTTATCATGACAAAAAGCTTATTATTTTTAATATTCATTTTATCCTCCCATTAGTCATTTCTTATACGTTCTTTATATCTGTACTCTGTATACCGTATATTTTTTACAGGTATTTTGACGGATGGTGTTATGTCGGTTCCCGGGTAAAGCAGACCTCATGTTGATTGGACACACATGATTCACAATCACATCGAGATAGATAATAGTATTCATCTAGGTATTTACTATAATGGATAAATATATATATGAATGTATGAAGTATTCGTCGCTAAATTGCCGCTGTGCAAATAAAAACTATAAAATCTCATGGTTGCAAAGCAAATTCCGCAATTAAATAGAATAGTCATTAGGATATTATTTGCGGATATGATATAAATATTTACAAACCTTTTTCCATTATAAAACTTTTATGTATCTCTAAGTACTATCCAAAGGGCATGTGTTCATCATGCCCTTTGGACAGATACGTCTGAGTATAGGCAATATATTTCTGATTTGCTTTATTTTCAAGTTATCATGCCGCAATTGTTATTGCGGCATGATATTTTGAAAAGGAAATTTAATTAAGCGTTCAACAATGCGCGAATTGCATCAAAATTGGTTGTGTACGTGCCATCGCCGTTATCAGTATAGAAATCAGGAAACAGCTTAGCGGTCATAATGATTGTGCCAGACTTGTAGTTAGCGGGAAGTTCTTCGCCATTTGCAGCCATCACAGCGGCATCCATTAGACTGACGCCCATGTAATCAGGGAACATTGCACATGCTGCTTTATAAGGGCCTCCGGAAAGAAGAGCTTCGCGACCGACATTGCCTTCGAATCCGAAGCCGATAGCGGTAAGTGCGTTTTCATCGAGACCCGCCTCAGAATAGGCAGCCATACCACCGGTAGTAGAGTTGTCATTGATTCCGAATATCACATTGATTTCAGGATGAGCCGTGATAGCATCCTGGGAGACTTTCAAAGAGGTTTCCTTAGATCCTTGCCCGTCAACTTCCTGAATGATCTCATATTTAAGACCAGCTTCGTCTAGACCAGCCTTGAAACCTTCAACACGCAAACGGCAGTCTTCGAATGCAGGTAATCCTACTATGAGTATCTTCGGATCGATGTTGTTGTCCTTGGCGTATTGAGCAAACCACAAACCAGCATTCTTACCGCCGGATAAGTTGTCGATACCTACATAGCACAGTGTGTTCTCAACCACATTGGACTCGGTGATAACTGGAATACCCATAGATTTTGCTTCAGCGACTACATTTGCCAGAGCCTTCACATCAACGGGGGTGATACAGAGAACGTCGATACCTTCTGCCAACAGATTTTCGATCTGGGTAACTTGCTTTGCAGCGTCCATAGCAGAGTCAACGACCTTTAGCTCAACGCCCACTTCGGCAGCACGAACTTTAGCACCCTTGACGACGTTCTGATACCATTCGTGACCCATGTCATTTACGGCATAACCGACGACAATGGGCTTAGCTGAAGTAGTTGTGTCGGCTGAAACTGCAGTGGTTGCTGCGGCTGAGGCTGCAGTGGTTGCTACGACTGCGGCTGCAGTGGTTGCTACGGTTGTTGGGGTGGACGTGCTAGAGCATGCCACAAGACCCAACGACAGAGCGAGTGCAAGGATGATTGCGAGTGTTTTTTTCATGACTGTTTTTCCTCCTTAAAATTAAGTGTCGGGATGTTCTTTGGCTCTCACCCTATAACAGTTACGGTCATAGAATTGTAAGCCGTGTTTCGTATTGAATTCCTCCTGGCCTATTTGATGAAATAGAGTGGTACCTCTCTATTCCTGATAAGCACGGAGTAGATTCCGGGAAAATTTGTCGTCTCTCCACTTTCACACAAAGAATTTATCGATATTCTCATTGATATATAGAAGTCACACTAAATTGAGTTAAAAATAATATATATAAAGATTTTATCAATCATTAATTTTCAAATCATCTTTTATGGCGCAGTATTATAGACAACACAAATAATGCTGTTGATATTTGAATTGTTTACACCTAAACTCAGGTTGTATTTATTTCTTATTTCTCATTCAGCTACGTCCAAAACAACACATCACGCAGATGCCTATAAATTCGGTGATCTAAAAACTTCATTCATAATAAGTGCAACTGCTCCCTTAGCTTCCGAGCGAAAGCTCAAGTCACTGACCAGCATCTCAACCTCTCTAGCTCTATTTGAAAATATATTCTTCCTTGCAACTTCTTTTGCAGTCTCAACTAGAATAGGACATGACCAACATACTTCGCCTCCAAAAACAATAGTATCCGGATTAAAGGAATTGATAGCATTGGCAAGCCCGATACCCAAAGCTCTGCCCGCATTATTAAGTACTTCGCGGCATACCTGATCTCCTTTCTGGGCAGCTGTCACAATAGAACTGAACTTAATTTTTGAAATATCTCCCTTAATCATTTCATTTAACGAAGAAAGAGCACCTTCAGCAATTTTCTCGCGCACTTTACTGACAATGTATATTGAACTCGTAAATGTTTCCAGACAGCCATTATTTCCACAGTAGCATAGAGGGCCATTCATATCGATCGTTGCATGTCCGATATGACCAGCAAACCCGTCTTTCCCGAGATATATTTTTCCATCTACAATCACACCGGCACCAACACCCTTATCAGCATATACATATATATTATTTTTAGAATTTTTAGTCTTGCCGAACCATTGCTCACCAATTGCGCCGCAAACAGGAAGCATTCCAATTTTGACCAGACTTCCTTTAAATTTCTTATAAAAGATCTCAGCTGTATCGGCTGAATGCCAGCACGCTAAAGTCATCGGGTCCTCACAGCCGATACTCGTCTTGAAATCCATTCCGGGTGTGGCAATCCCGATGCCAGCTATGTCATCAAAATTCAGATTATTTTTTACAAGAATTGACTTTACAAGCTCATATGACATATCTGCTACACATTCCGGACCAGCCTGCAGTTCCGAATTTTCAATATATTCATCTACAATATTGCCAAGAAAATCGGTTAATATAACTATCATACTGTATCCGACGACAACGCCGACAATATATGCAGCTTCAGGGTTAATTGCAAGCATAATTGGCTTACGCCCTGATGCAGTCTCACCCTTACCGATTTCCTGAACAATTTTTTCTTCAGCAAGTGCATCAACAATACGAATTACTGTCGGGAACCTTAATCCGGTAGCTGTAACCAAATCAGCACGAGACAGAGGACCATTTATTCTGATCTCATTTAATATGACATTTCTATTGATTTCTTTAAGAAGACTTGCACCACCAATAATTGAACTACCAATAATCGAACTCATTTTATACTCCTACTTAGTCAAAAAGGCTATTTTGAAATTCAAATATATCTTCAGAGTGAACAAATAAGAAAAAATGTATATGATACAAACTGAGCAGAGTAATTCAATAAGCTCGAAGGCAATTACTAACTGTCTGTAAGTTAGTATATGTCTGGTTTTTGCAAAATGCAATAACCAATTGTGAATTTTTTATATTTTTTGTACTATTTTTGTTCTTTTGTTGTACAACTTGCTGTATAAGTAGGTTTTGAGAAATTGTCTGCGACCATATTTCCGAATTCAAATCATCAGATTATAGGACATCTTTCACTTTTAAGTGAATATTCCGATGTCCAAGTCCAGCTTCCTATGGAAGTCAGATCCGCAGAAATCAAAATCTTAGTATTTTAAATTGTATATAATAATTACCAAGTCTAAACATTTGTCCTTGTTTTTTTGATTCCTATAACCGCTTGGAGGATCTTTAATACCTTGCGGTTTGAAAAGACAATTCCATCTTTATAGTGATCTTATATTATAAAGAAATCCTTTAATTTATGCTCCATTACTATGGGATTTCCGGAAGTAGACATGTCGCCATAAGGGTTGCACGAGCTACGTAATATATCTTGCGATTCGCGGTAAACAGGAGCCATCTGCGCAGAGGCTTAGAGCAGGCTCTCATAACATCGCAGCCTATGGCTCTTCCAACGCTCGATTCGAACTAAATAAAATTTATCAGACTAATATAAATCAAATGTCTCAGCGCTTCAATAAGTTTACTTAGATTTATTTACTGGGATCATTTACAACACAATAGGCTCTATGCAAGTGTTTAGATAGTGCTCAAAAACTGTAAAGTAAACGGCCGTTTTATTGCAGTCGTAATTAATTGTCAGGTCCATATTAAAGAAACCTCAATTCTGATCTTCTTTTCATTTTCTATTTAAGTGAAGGCGGCGGTGTGTTTATTATATGGGTACATACTAAATTTATTTGTTGTAATTAAAAAACAGAGAAAGAATAGTCTTTGTCAAAGGACTTTCTTTCTCTGTCATTTTTTTCATTTTAGTAGGTTAATCCTTCAAATCACAAATTGGACCACAGAGATCAAGTGGGCTTTTGCAATATCCGCCGCCTCACTCGCATTGGCTGAATAAGCATCTGCGCCAACCTGGTCCGCATATGTCTGACTGATGGGTGCACCTCCAACCATGATGTAATATTTATCGCGCACCCCTGATTTTTCAAATTCCTTTATGACATCCCCAATTGCAGGCATGGTTGTTGTTAGAAGTGCGGAAAGACAGATAATGTCCGCTCCCACTTCCTCTGCTTTTTCTACATAGGTATGATCCGGGACATCGACGCCGAGGTCGTATACGGTTGCACCCATGCCCTTCATCATCATTGCTACGAGGTTCTTGCCGATGTCGTGCAAATCGCCGCGCACGGTTCCGATTACGACTTTGCCGATAGGCTTGACGCCGGTAGCTGTGAGGAGGGGTTCAAGGATCGCAAGTCCCATCGACATTGCACGTGCTGCCACCAGCATTTCAGGAACATAAACCTGATTCAAACGAAATTTCTCGCCTATATTACTCATCGCACAGATGAGTCCTTCATCGAGAATAGTCTTTACGGACATACCTTCATCGATCGCCTGATTGACTAATTCTTTGACCCTTTTCCCTTTTCCCTGCTCTACAGCTAGACATAATTCCTGTAAATCCATTTTCACTTTCTCCTATTCAAAAAACTTATGCTATATCATACTGTCCCGGGAATTACAATATATAATCGGATTCGATTCGATTCATTTTCCAGAAATTCTTGAAAATTAGATTACCTTAGTATCCGACCATCGATGATATCATTCCAGCTGGATAGCACACTATGTATTACTCTTACCGGCGATAATGAATTACCCGCAATTAGAAGATCAATGCTAAAAAATCGCAATCCATTTATCATTTTGATCTTTTATACTACTTTTCCTGATTGGAACTGTCGCTATCTGCAACAGTTCCAATCAATTTTTATGCAGAGTCAGTCATGGTACGGTATGCTGTTCCATGAACTACTCTTCGTCCATAACAATTATAACTTTCATTGCTTTATCCTTTTGCTCATCAATAATCTGATAAGCACTTTGATATGCTTTGAATGGCACATGATCCGTAATCAACGAATCAAATTCTACAAGACCTGTCTCAGCCAGTTCTATTGCCTTTTTATAATCCTCTACACGATACATTGCTGTACCAATTAATATAAGTTCATGGTCCTGGATTAATGCCGCATTCATATTTGCCAAATCTCCGAATACGCCAACGATTACAATATGGCTCCCCTTGCGTGCATATTCAATGGCTTGATTCATTGTTGTATTGATGCCAACACACTCAAAAATCACATCTGCACTGTCCGGTCCAAAATAATTTCGAATTGCTTCTTTCAAGTCATTCTGAATCGGATTAACCGTTTCTATCCCAGCTTTTTTTGCCACTTTCAAGCGGTATTCGCTTACTTCAGAAATGAGTACTTTATTCGCTCCCATCGCTTTTGCTGTCTGTGCCACAAGGTTACCGATTGTTCCTCCGCCCAAGACAAGCACACTCTTATCTTTTACATCTCCATACCGTCTCATGGCATGCACCGCAACTGCCAATGGCTCGATCATTGAACCATGATCCCAACTAATATTATCAGGAAGCATCAGTACTTTTTCTGCTTCCGTTACAAAATATTCGCTGGCCATTCCTGTTGTCTGGAATCCCATAACTTTCAGTACTTCACAGTCATTGTACATCCCATGCGTGCAGGGATAGCACTTACCACAAACTAATTGCGGTTGTATTGTTACCTTATCCCCTGGCTTGAAATCAGTCACATTCCTTCCCACTTCCACAACTTCCGCAGACACCTCGTGGCCTTGTACTACTGGATAGCTGGTAAACGGATGTTTACCGTGATAGACATGAATATCTGATCCACACACGCCGATACGTTTTATTTTCACCTTAACTTGATCTATGCCAACTGCAGGCACATCCACATCCCTGTAGATTATTTCACCAGGCTTTGTCATTAATGCTTGTATCATGATATACCTCTTTCTATGCTTAACGTTCTGTGAAGATTGGAACACTGATATTTTTTGTGTCTAATTACTATTCTCTAATCAGTCCATCCATAGTTGCAAGAACACCTTTTGTTTCAATACTATGACAATACTTCAGATAACACTCCACGAAACTTTTTGAAGAGCCGAACAGGATGCTGGAAAAACAAGATAACCCAAGAAAGTCTAGCGGTTTATCACTTTTGATAATCATTTTGTCGTTCTCCACAAGCCCCGGATCGTCTATCTTATAGGATACGCCTCTTTCATCCTCACCCCGTCGTAGATACAACCGGTACGTAGCTAGTAAAAAAGCAATTCGCTTCATATCCGCGTTTGCCTGAAGCATAGCGGTTATCGTGGGTATCATATAAACAGGAAATTTATTGACTGCATCAAAGCATAATCTGGAAAGCTGATCGCTAACCGCTTTGTTTCTCAACCGCTCAATGAAAGTCATCTTATATTCTTCTGGATCGGTGTTTGGTGGCAGCGACAGATAGGGTGTCACATCGAGATCCATAAATTGCCGTAAATAGGTTGTAATGCGTTCATCACCAACCGCTTCGTCCACTTTGCGATATCCTGCAAAAAATCCCGGGAAAGACAACATTTGATGTGTGGAATTGACAAACCCCAATTTCATGGATTCATATTTCGATACATCCTTTGTAAACTCGACGCCTACTCGTTCCCATGCCGGCCGCCCCGCCAGAAAATCGTCTTCAATCACCCACTGCACAAAATCCTCACAATACACCGGAACAAGATCTATATGACCATTCCTGGCATAAAGCTTCGGTATATCATCTGCCAATGTTGCGGGCGTAATTCGATCTACCATGGAATTTGGAAAGCTTATATTATCTTTCGCCCAGTTGTATAGCCGCATATCCGCTTTTTCAAAGAATGAAAAGAAAGAATAATGACAAACGTCTCCGTTGTGAGGAAGATTGTCACAGCTAAGAATCGTGAGCGAACCAACATTTGCCTCCATCCTTTTACGCAATCCGGCCGCAATATATCCAAAAACAGTCCGCGGCTTCTCAGGAAACTCCAAATCATAGAGAATATCTTCATTTGAAAAATCGAATTCACGGGTTTTTTTATCGAGATTGTAACCACCTTCTGTGATGGTAAGTGAGATGATCTTCGTACACTGATTAGCCACTTTGTCGATGATGGCCGCCGCGTCCTCAATCCCCCAGAGCAATTCAACTAACGAGCCAATTTGGTGATATTCATCATGCCCCGAACGTCCGAAAACTGTCAGACCATATAAACCTTCTTGCCTTCTTAAGCCTCTAAAAATATCCGCATCTTTTTCAAGAATCATTGCCCCACAAATACCCCAATTTTTCTGATCGGAATCCGCAAGTAGCATGTTTGTATAATATTCTTGATGCGCCCTATGAAAATTTCCGACCCCAAAATGCAAGATGCTTGGTACAATTCCCTTGCGGTCGTAGGCTAGTTCAAACGCTTCAATCCCCATTACTTTTTACCCCTCTATGATTTGGATTTATTCTTTGAACATCAGTTTTTTAAGATTTTCTTTTAGTCCGGCTCATGCTATCGAATACGACAACGGCAAAGAGCACCATACCGGTAATAACCTTTTGCCAATAATCGTTTGCACCAATAATAGACATGCCATTATTCAGGACACCAATGATAGCTGCGCCGATGATGGCGCCAGGAATGTTCCCTTTCCCACCATTGACACTTACTCCACCTAAAACCACTGCGGTCAAGACCATCAACTCAAACCCATCAGCGATATTGGGTTGACCTGATCCTACACGTGTCAACATAACTAACCCGGCAATACCGGTTAGAAATCCTAGTAAAGTATATGTTGCCGTACGAGTAAAGTGTATGTTAATCCCCGCCAATCTGGTGGCTTCTGTGTTGCTCCCAAGTGCATAAAAATGGCGCCCGATATAGGTTTTGTTGAGGAGAATTATGCCGAACGCGATAACAACGACCATGATCACCCCTGGGATTGGAATTACATTGAAAATATTTCCTTGCCCGATAACCTTCAAATAATCTGGTATTCCATAAATTGGATAACCTTTCGAAATAAGGTAGGTTGCTCCACGTAATGTCGTCAACATTGCCAAAGTTGCTATTAGGGGTGGGATTCCTGTTTTTGTAATCATAAATCCATTGAACCATCCGATTCCCGTTGTCATAGCGATTCCGATAATTACTGCGAGTATGGGATTAAATCCCAAATTCACAATCATAAAGGCGACAGAAACATTCATAATCGCTATTTGAGATCCGACAGACAAATCCAAACCGCCACCTATCAAAACAAAAGTAAATCCAACTGCCACAATGCTCATCATGGATATTTGTCGAACGATATTCATCGCATTATTCAAGGTTGAAAATGCGGGAGACAAAATAGAAAAAACAATTACTAATGCAAATAAAACAACGATAATTGCATATTGTCTAACAAAATTAACAAGTTTGAGTATCATTGACTGCCCTCCTAAATAATCCCAGATGCCATTGCCAGCACCTTATTTTGTGAGAATTCATTCTTCTCCAGAAAACTAACGATTCTTTTCTCGTTAAGTACCATCAAACGATCAGAAATATTCAATAATTCATCCATCTCCGAAGAAATGAATATAATTGCCATACCTTGCCTGGCAAACTCGCCAATCATTTGATATATTTCCTGTTTTGCATTCACATCAACGCCTCTCGTCGGTTCATCTAAAATCAAGATGCTTGGTTTACTTGCAAGCCATTTCGCTAAAACTACTTTTTGCTGATTACCACCACTGAGACTCTCGACACTTTGACTCATGGTCGATGCTTTAATTAGAAAATTGTCCTTTTGCGTATTAACAATAATTCTTTCTTCTTTCTTTTTCAAAAAGCCCATTTTTGAAATTCTCTTCAAAATCGGCAAGGTTATATTCCAATTGATTGGCAGAGACAGAATCGCGCCATGGTGTTTTCTGTCTTCGGGAACATAAGCAATCCCAAAAGACACTGCATGTTTCGGAGTTTTGATTTCAACCTGGTTGCCGTGCACAAAAATCTTTCCACTCTCAGCTTTGTCTGCTCCAAAAAGTATGCGTGCCAACTCCGTTCTTCCGGCGCCAAGCAGTCCGCCTATTCCCAAAATTTCTCCGCAGTGCACGCTAAAAGAAATGTCCTTCAATCCATTCCCACAAAGTTCTTGTGTTTCAAGCGCAACATCACCTTTCTCCCATGTTGATTTAAAGTCGATTTCCTCAACTTTACGATTCGCCATTTGACAAATCAGCTCGTGGCGTGTAATATCTTCCGTTTTAGTGGTTAAGATTTTTTTCCCATCGCGCATAACTGTCACGCGATCTGAAATTCGATATAGTTCATCAAGTCGATGAGAAATGTATATGATAGTCACTCCTTGTTGTTTTAAATGGCCGATTAGTTTAAAAAGGTCCTCGGTTTCGTTTGTAGACAAAGGAGCGGTTGGCTCATCCATAATCAAAATTTTGGCATTCTTTGCAATCGCTTTTGCGATTTCGACTAATTGCATTTTAGCGATTGTAATATTCTCGATCAATTCCATCGGGTTGATATTGATATTCATACTGTCTAAAACTTTTTTAGCTTTCATAATATATTCTTTTTTATGATATAAACGACTACTTTCATTCGATAAAGTTTCATCACCCATAAATATATTCTCTGCAACCGACAGTGTGGGAAACAGATTAAATTCCTGATAGATTGTTGCAACACCAACGCACTGGGCGAGATGTGGTGTCATTTTATCAAAGACTTGATCATTGAACACAAGCTTGCCAGAATCCGGTACCTCCGCACCTGAAATGATCTTTATTAATGTAGATTTTCCTGCGCCGTTTTCACCGACTAACGCATGTGTTTCCCCTTTTTGAAAATCGATCGATATATTATCAAGTGCCTGTATGCCCGCATAACGTTTGGAGATATTTTGTATGGACAGTACATTGTCAACTGTATTAGTCATATCTCGCTCTTCTCCAATCTTTGATTCCAACAGATATATACCCCATGACTTAGAAACCTGTACTGTATGCATCTCCATGTAGAAATGAGTACAGTACAGGTATTCATTCTTTACTAAGAGTCTATACTATCTGCTGTCCTATTTTCATAAGTAATCTTTAACATTAGCAATTGTGACTGGCACAGTTGCGTAGAGAATATTTCCTTCCACTTTTTCGCCATTGCTTGCCGCTATACACACATCAACAGCCTGAGGAAATGCATCGTACGCTCCTGATTTTACAGTTCCGCGATAAGCTGTGCCTTGTGAGATTAATTCCAACGCCTTTGGGTCTCCATCCGCTCCAAAGAAGCCAATATTGTCTCCAACATTTCCTGCCGCTTTAAAGACTTCATAAGCTCCCAATACCCCAGTGTCGTTTATTCCACAGATAATTTGCATTTTGGGATGCGCTGCAAGGAAGTTCTCTCCTTGGATGTTACCTTCATCGCCAATACCTGCCTTCTGTTGGGCGACAACTTTCACATTCGGAGCTAGCTTAGTCAAAGCATCTACAATACCTTTTGCTCTATCAATGATGATTGGAATGTCTGGATAATCGAAAATGCCGGCTTCAATTACATCCTGCGCCTTGAGTGTAGGGTTTGAGTTAACCCAATCCGCCGCCATAGTGCCAACCTGATACCCATATTGATAATTATCTAGGTTCATGGATCCTTGTGCACCCTCTACAAAACCGTCATAAGTCATAACAAAAACACCTTTATCAACTGCTTTTTTAACGGCATCTTTGATTCCCTCGTTGTCAAACACAACGGCAATTATCGCTGTACAACCCGATGAAACGAAATTTTCGAATGATGAAATCTGCTTGCTCACATCATTGTTTTCATCGGAAACAATGCATTCTACGCCTTTCTGTTTACAATAATCCTGGATGATTTGTGACATTTTCGAGTAGAAAAGATTTTGGGTGGTCCCCATAGAAACGCCAATTTTTACCGGACGAGCAGATGTTGGCGAACTCTCGTTCGCTTGTGAAGAACTACTGACAGTAGCTGCAGACGAACTCACGCTCGCCTGTGAAGAGCTACTGACACTGGATGGATTTGACGAGCATCCGGTTGCCATAATGATCAGCAACGCAAAAACCAATACAATTGAGATAATTTTCTTCATACTACTTTCTCCTTTTCTTTTTTAGACAGTTTTGAGTAATACTTAGCGTTATAAACCAAACTTAAGTCGATTATAATGTCTCCATTTCAAAATGTCAAGTGGCAATTATATTCAATATGACATTTTAAATTGCTTTTCGAGGGGTGTTTATGTTAGAGTATAAACATAACTTCCAACTTAAAGTATGAGGGCAATTAACGTGGATAGAAAAGGTATTACCGCCATGAATGTTAAAATGATAAACAGAAATATTCTATATAGATTTATATATAATGAGATTTCTACGTCTAAGCTACAAATTGTATATAAACTTCAAATGGGCATATCTACCGTAAGCCAGAATATCAAAGCATTGGAAGAGGATGGACTAATTGAAAGAAAAGGTTGTTTCGACTCTACAGGTGGACGAAAAGCCGATATTATACAAATTGTACGTACTGCTCGAGTTTCAATCGGAGTTGGAATTTTGAAAAAATCAATATTTATTGTAGCAGTTGACTTATATGGAACAGTGATTCATTCTGTCACATTAAATCTTCCTTATGAAACAAAAAGAGACTATTATAAAACCCTCGCCGATAAAGTAGATGAATTTGTTCGAGAAACCCAAATTAAGCCAGATTCAATACTTGGTGTTTCAATAGCTACTCAGGGTATCATTTCTTCTGATGGGCAATCCGTAAGTTACGGTGTGATTATGGATAACTCTGAAATGAGACTCTCCCGATTTTCAGAATTCATTCCTTACCCATGTCGTTTGGAACATGACATCAAAGCTGCGGCATATTTAGAGTTGTGGAAGAATAAGGAGATAGATAACGCGGCTGTTCTGGTCTTGAATCGCAATTTAGGTGGCTCAATCATAATAAATAGGCGAATTTTTCAGGGTGCCCATATGCGTGGTGGTGTTATCGAACATCTATGCATCGATAAAGATGGACCTCTTTGTTATTGCGGGAATCACGGTTGTCTGGAAACGTATTGTTCCGCAAATACTATTGAAAATTCATCTGGCATGGATATTCAGTCTTTTTTTGATAATCTAAGGAAAGGCGAAAATAGTTGCATTCACATTTGGTCAGCTTATCTTGATAAATTGGCATTTGCCATACACAACTTAATCATTTTAATAGATGGCTATATCATCATAAGTGGTTATTTGGCGCCATTTTTTATTGAAGATGATATCACTTATGTATTGCATACAGCGAATTATCCTCCCTTCCAAATAGAGCGAGATCGAATTCTTATTGGAACCTATGGGCAATACACACCTGCAGCAGGAACTGCCTTGTATTACTTAGACGGTTTTTTTAAATCTGTTTAGCAAAGAGTTTTCATTGCCGATTATAAATTTATTACAGACAATTGTCTCGTGTTGTACAATAGAATCTACTGTTCAGGGTTTTCGCTCATTAGGATCCTTCAGAATAATACTGTTCCTCTTGATAAAGAAGACCTGAATTGCGATGCCAACTACCCGGACCACCAAAGTAAGAAAACCAGACTTCCAGAAGACGAAATCTCTGTTTATGAAACTCGGCATCAGAACCATGAATGTGACAACTAGCAAGAATATGCTCACATATTTCTTACTTGAGGTGGGAAAAGCAATCGTTTTACCGCACTTCTCGCAAGCGAAATCAAACTTGGACGGACTATAGTTTTTCTAAATTTTAGTCGGTGAGTGGGCACAGGTATCTACAACCTGATCCTCGATTTCTACCATCTTCGAAGATTCCAGATCCTTTCCGGCATCAATCAGGCCCTGGCGCTCGGCAGAAGCATACATCTTAATTATTTCGAGTTGCTCCGGAGTATATAAATGATATTGAAACTCTGTGATCCGGCTTCTGGTGCCCGCTTCCGGGCAGTCCGGTTTTGGGATCGGTACGAAGTTCTTTGATCCAGTTATAGATTGTTTGTTCGGCAACACCCAGATCCCTGGCGGCTTGGCTGGCTTTCAGTTTTCCTTCTTTGATTTGCTGTACATAAGCAACTTTGGTATCTCGATCGTAGTACTTTGGTATAGGACACCGCCTTGAGCTCTTTCATATTATCTGTCTCAAGGTTTCCCGTGTCCACTTTTACATTACCAGATCACTGATTTCAGATTTGATTCTACAGCTGTTAAATTATATGGCAGAAGATGAACGAAAAAGAACATATGAACGTCACAAGAAAGAGGGCATTTGAGCAGCTCTCAATAAGGGATTAAGGTTTGAAGGAAATAAATTGAGATCGATGACCAGTTTAAATTGGTATATAGTGACTGGAAGCAAAATCGGATAACTGCGAAAGAAGCTATGAAATTGCTTGATATGAACAGTAGCACCTTTTACAAACGGGTGAATGTGACCGCCGGGGTAAAATTGACCCTGGTCAAAAATAATCCGGCGTTGACATGAAAGAGTCCGAATCGCAGTTAGCACTAAAAACAGACAAGATGGAACATTTCCACAGTACTTAAACTGCACATAAATCGTATCTTACTTTATTGGCTATGTTTGTACCGATGGAAAGAGCATCTCCACCATCTTGTTGGCATAAAATGGATTGCATATTTCGGTTTTCTGTTCCAATACTACTTAGACCCCATATTGGTAGCAAACATCGAATAAAACGGTTTCCATAAGTTTTTCATCCGTGCTGCCAAATATTTCTTTTGGCGGCTGTAACCCAATGATTACGCCTCCGGTGTATTCGGGCGTCTAGCTTGATTGCTGTTGTAAAGCACAGAAAATCGATCTTCATTGATTTGGGGAAAGATATGCCGCGCAAAGTTCTCTACCCAAATTATTTTGAGTAGATTTGCATGGACGTTTGACACCTGAACCAGAAATTATGCCATAATTATAATTTGTATTCCTTTGCGGCTCTATACATAGCCACAACATTTTCTGGCGGTACATCTGCTTGAATATCATGCACTGCACACAATATGTATCCTTCGGGACCAAGGTCATTTATACGACGATAAACTTCTTCACGCACTTCTTCTTGTGTTCCTTTGTTTAGTACTTGATTTGTATCAATTGCACCACAGAAACACAGATGATCACCAAATCGACTTTTTAGAATTTTTGTATCCATGTCATTTGCATTAACTTGTATTGGATTGAGTATATCAACTCCGATTTCTATCAAATCGTCAATAAATGGAGTGATATTTCCACACGAATGATACATTAACTTCGCTTTAGTTCGACTTTTAATAAAATCAAAATATCTCTTCTGAAATGGTTTAATGAGATCACGATAAATCTCAGGCGAGATCAAAGTAGACTGAGATGAAGCCAGATCATCACCAACAAAGACAATATCCAGATACTCCCCTACTTCCTTTAAATATAAATCCTGTCGTGCACACTGAAATTCAAGCATTTTTTCCATTATGTAACAAGCAATTTCCTTATCCGCTATCAAATCCATCAAAAAATTTTCAAAGCCCCGTAGATAATGCGAGGGTTCAAAAATCCCGGAATCTACGATATCACCAACGATAGCATATTTATTATCTTTCTTTAATTTTTGAGCACGCTCTCTACAACCTTTAACTGTCATTAACACATTGGGATCAGGCCATATATATTTTTTAATTTCTTCAATATCTTCCATTGAAGCTAATGGGTTGGATATCATATCGTAATACAGACCATTATCTGGCATTCTGAATTTGATACCAAAGTGGTTATAGTAACTAGATTCGTCAATTTTCTTTTGAGGGAAGTACTCTGGATGTCCCGGAACACCACGAGTGTCAATTTGTAATAGCTCTAATATTTCTTCATCAACAAGACTAATCTGAAAATCATTCATCATCAATTGGTCAGGAAAATCATACCCCAGGAGTTTTTTTAACCCGGCATAACACTTTCTTGAAATCGATGTACAATTGGTTGAACCTAGTTCTGTTACAATCTTATCTGGAATTTTGTGATTAATGGTAGCCAAAACTCGTTCTCTCGATGTCATCATAAAAAAACCCTCCCAAATTACAATCTTATTTTGATGTTCTAATAAATAAATGTTATCAACCTATTAATCCGCATTCTTAATTAATAACTTTATTAAAGTAGTTACATATTATCATCCCTCCCATCTTTAGTCAATACTATCTAAGAAACCTTTTGCAATATGTTAATTGAAAAAGTAAATTCCACAGTATAGGGGTAAAGCTGAATTTAGTCTTGCATCAAATTCCGGTTGGACGTTACTCTTGCAGAGATGCGATTGCTTGACACCAAAAAGGAGGCTGACTGTATGGCAAGCAAAATCAACGGGAACCAAAAGCACTTACGCGAGATAGATCGTGAATATATCGAGGCCGCACTCACCAAGGGTCTTACCTTCAAAGAAATCGCGAAATTTCTTTCTAAGGATCCAACGACCATTTCTAAAGAAATCAAAAAACATCGCCTGGCGCAGCAACCCAATTTATTTACCAACAAGAATCGCTGTCTGCATAGAAAAGGCTGCGGGGCAAGATGTGTTTGCGGACTCAAAAGTTGTGATCATCTATGCCGCAACTGCATTCCGAAGGACTGCAACCTACTTTGCAGAAAATTCATAGAAGACATCTGTGTACACGTTGCCAAGGCACCCTACGTTTGCAATGGCTGTGACAGAAAAGTCTATTGCCGTCTCCAAAAATACTACTACCGTGCTCATCATTCACAGACACAGTATCTGGATACACTCTCTTCAACCAGGCAGGGTATCAATCTTTGTGAATCGAAGTTAGCTGATCTGGATACACTTGTCACACCCCTGCTGAAAAATGGACAGTCTCTGGCACACATCTATGCCAAACATAACGCGTCCATTCCCTGTACCAGTCGAACTCTATATAACTACTCCCAAAAGTCTATCCTGACCGCCAGACCCTTAGATTTTCCAAGAGTTGTGAAATACAAAAAACGCAGGAAACAGGCCGTCCGCTCCGCTCGAAACCCGGCTATCCGTTCGGGGCGGACGTACGAAGATTTTCGGATTTTTCTTTTGGAAAATCCCGGGGTATCCATTTCCACAACAGTCGTTTTCAGTTGGCTTTTTTAATGGATCACAATACGCAGCAACAAGTGTCCTCTGTCTTTGATCAGTTAGAGAATGACCTGGATGCAGAATGTTTCCGCAAATTGTTTCTTGCCATTCTCACCGATAATGGTTCGGAGTTTCTGGACCCCACCTCGCTTGAAACCGATAATAGAACCAAAGTATTCTATTGTGATCCTAATGCCCCCTTTCAGAAGGGGGCCATTGAAAAAAATCACGAATTCATTCGATACATTCTTCCCAAAGGGACGTCCTTTGATTCACTGACACAGGAAGACGTAAACCTTATGCTCAATCACATAAACTGCACGGCCAGAGACAGTCTTAATGGCGTGTCTCCTTTCGACTTGGCAACACTGCTGCTTGGATCTGTTGTTCTGGAAAAGCTCAATATGCATCGTATTGAACACGATGCGGTTCTTCTGAAGCCCAAACTGCTCAAAAATAAATCGGAAACCATAAAAAAAGAAAATAGCTAATCCCCACTAGCTATTTTCCAACAAGCAAACGCATCTACATAAGCATGAACCCGAGTGGAATTTAATCTTTCAAGCCGATAATCCACTCACGCTGTTGTGCGCTCTTTTATGAGAATCTTTCGATTCTTTTGACTACAATATACCATCTTTTCCTTTTTTTTGCACCTGCAAAAATACTGGAAACCACTCCTATTATGGAATTCTCTCCTGCATTTTTTCGCGCCTCTATATACTGGAATTTACTTTTTCAATTAACCACCTTTTGCAATATAGCAATATTTTTGCAATATGCAATAGAGTTTTGCAATATCGCAAAAATGTAAATTCATTTGTGTATATTAAGCAATGAGGCTGATGTAAAAGTGATTGAATAATCACCGGAGCAACGGTCTCTTTTTATTTGGATTTTGCTGTAAAAGCCTCAAATGACACCATATAGAGGTCATTTGAGGCTTGGGTTATTCACCTAATGTGGATTCTTTGTGTTTTGGGCGCAGTAAATTCAGCGGTATGCTTTTCTTTCGCTGTTTCTACTATGAATCAGGCGCTTTTCTTCTCGTGAAGCAACTGGTCACACCGGTTTCCCTGCATTTTGGCATGGAGTTTGTTTATGTTGTAGCCCATACTCATCAGCAGGAATTCCGTTCGGACGTTTTTCTTTCCCCGCATCAGGAATCTTCGGAATCCGCTGTCTTCTTTTATGACACCAAAGGCTCCTTCGACCTGGATGGACCGATTCATGCGAAGGAGAATTCCTTTAGGAGTGGTTATGTTTTTCAAAGAGTTTTTTCGCAGTTCAGCAAAGGGTTTTGAATTTTCCATTTGTCGATTCTGTTGACTCTTGGTGCATTTCTCTTTGTGAGGGCAGCCCACACAGTTTTCGCATGCATATTTTGTTATTGTGGATACATATCCGGACACAGACTTTCTCCTGCGAAATCCAATTACCTTGAGTTTCCTGCCCTGCGGACAGGTGTAGCTGTCTTCGATCGGATCGTATGCCATGTTCTCCCGGCGGTATGGATTTTTCTGCCAGGCTCGTGTTTTGGACTTTTCGTAGTTTTGTGGCTTTATGTAGGTCTGATACTTGTTTTCTTTCAGATATTGGTAGTTTTCTTCGTCCTCATAATCGGCATCCGCTACGATATCCTTGAACCGTTTCTCTTTGTACAGTTCTTCCAGTCGCTTCAGGAAAGGTACCAGCGTCATCTGGTCGGATCGTTCGCTGCTGACATCGACTCCGACAATATATTCACCTTCCACGCCGATCTGGATATTGTATCCGGGCTTAAGCTGGGAGTTTTGCATGTGATCTTCCTTCATATGCATAAACGTGGCATCCGGATCGGTTTTGGAGAAGCTGTTGCGTCCGTCAAACAAGCCGTTGTAGTTGTCGTACTTGGCTTGCCTGTCCAGAAAATCCGTCCAGATTTCCGCTTCTCTCTGCAGGTTGGTCTTGTGTTTTCCGGAGCCGTATACCAGCTGGATTCCCGAGGATTTGATTTTATCCAGAAGCATCTGTAAGACCGTCCGCATGGCCGTTGCAGTAACCTCTTCGGGAACCGTTTCTTCCCCGAACAACTGTACCCACTGCATCTTAGCTTTGGCCTGCAATTTTATTTCGTTCTTTTCCGTGGCCTTTTTCCAGACAAAGGTGTATTTGTTGGCGCACGATTCGATCTTGGTTCCGTCAACAAAAAGCGTGTCGAAACGAATATCCCCACGTTCGTGCAGTTTTTCTACCAACTGTCGGAACAGATCTTCCGTGACGCCATCGAGACGTCCGCTGCGAAAGCGGGCGATGGTCGAGTAATCCGGCGCTTTGTCTCCCGAGAGAAGATACATGAAGTTAATATCCCGGCAGCAGGCTCTTTCCAGAGCACGGGATGAGTAATGACCGCACATATATCCATATACCAGAATTTTGAACAGACTCTTGGGTGCTACTGCCGCTTTTCTCCCTTTGGGGGAGTATGCCTCATACAGCTTGCTGTATTCTAATTCCTCCATCATTTGGCTTAGCAGTCTCACGGAATCATTCGCCGGAATAAGGACTTCTGTATCGATCGGTAAAACCAGTTGTTTTCCGTCTCCGAATCTGCTATAGTCGGGACGTATTGAGTTATGTTTCACAATTTAATTCTACACAATTTGGCGGGTTTTCGAACCTGCATTTTTTTTTTTTTACAAATAAATAGGAGCCGCTGCATCCTGAACAATTTCTGTTCATTTTGCAACAGCCCCTTTGAAAAAAAATTTACATTTTCAAATTGAATTAATAAAAAGCTCAATTTGTCGAAGAGCGGCCCCCATTGCCGATGCTTCAATCTTAAATCTACAAGGCTTAATATATTGTGCGTTCATCTCAAATGTATTCAGAGCTGCAGCTTCTTCTTGCAGACGAGTAAGGTACGGTTCAATAAAACTACCGACATATCCACCAATAATCACACTACAATCAAAAGCCATTCTCAAATTGTTTACTGCTATGGCAAGATTAGAAAGATATTCTTCCCAATTTTTTTCAAATTCATTATTGCCATGCTCGAGTTCTTCAAAAAATATTTCGAGTTTTTCATTAGTAAGAATAGAAAGGTTTTTTGCTGAACAATACGCATCTACGCAGCCTTTCTTTCCACAATAGCAATCTTTTCCGCCTGGCTTCAGTGTCATGTGTCCAAACTCACCACTTCTATAATTATCACCCGAAAATATATTTTCACTCACTTGATTACCATTTAGACTGCACGATTTATCTAAAATAATTGTTCCACCAACGCTATTGCTCAAGGATAGGTACACTGCATTAAACTGCTTTTCTTCACTAAACATTTCAGCAATCCCAGCAGCATTAGCATCATTTGTGAAAATGCATGGATACGGAATGAACTGTGAAAATATGCTGCATGGTGTATTGATAATATTCAAAGCATACGAAAAAATAAATTTTTCGTTCCCTGGCATTACAATGCCAGGAACCGAAATACCAAACCCAAGGAATTTGTTTTCCGGAATATTTGAATCCCCCAGAAACATAACAGCCATTTCACCCAATTCTTTAAAATACTTTTTTTCATTTATAAAGGGTTTGTGCTGGCGCGTGTGTTTTAGGACTTTTCCTGATAAATCAGTAAGAACCAAACCGATATGGTTTTGCGTAATATCAATTCCGATGGCATAGCGTGCATTATGAACAGGTGCAATAATTTTGGCTTTTCTGCCACCGGTTGATTCAAAAGCACCAATTTCACATATTAATCCCTTTTCCATTAATTCCGCAACATTCTGAAGAACGGTCGGCATACTAATCCCCAAACCGTAACAAATATCTGGCTTTGATACCTTTTCATATTTGTTAATATATCTAAATGTTTGATTGCGATTTATTTTTTTAACCTCAATATTACTTCCTCGTATCTTTTCTTGCATTTTTACTACCCTTCTAATTTAATAAAAGTACTTACTTTAGTTCCATTATATTATCTATAGCACCCATATACAAGGTGCTATTCAAATTTTTATAAAAAACGAAACAGGAGGATCCAATTTTAATGTGTCCCCGTGTCAAGTACAATTTTGGTTTTGCACGAGTGACGGACGAGTGACACACAATGTCCATTGTGTGTCATTGGGAAGATTGGAGCAATCGCGTCTTTTCTATTACTCGAAGATGTGAGTAATCCGTGCCTTAATAAAGCCGGATGGGGTCTCTTATTAACTCCGTATACCCTGTCTTGATCGACCGAAATACTCAACTTGACAGAATAAACCAGAGTATCCGCTACTTTGTTCATATATATCCCATACTGGTTATGATCCGATCCATGGTGCGGGCATTCCTGATAGAGAAATCATTGCTGACTTGCGGCTTTTCACCATTAAGGATGCATCTTCCCATTTGCTCAATTTCCAG